>ERZ773115.1348-NODE-1348-length-22870-cov-3.534604_pt1 | contig 22870 bp, 12 predicted proteins | sample MGYA00511116_ERZ773115 | MGnify/ENA primary metagenome ERZ773115 (study PRJEB29015, sample SAMEA2737869) | human gut metagenome | biome: human gut; feature: human-associated habitat; material: faeces | place: China | collected 2012 ... | reverse complement strand
GCCCGAGCCGACCCCGGAGCCGACTGTTACCCCCACACCGGAGCCGACCGCAGCGCCGACCCCCGTTGACCCCACCGCCGGCTGGCCCAGCGACATTGAGGCCAAGGATCTGGCCGGGTACGGCTTTGCCGTGACAAGCACCGACACCACTCAGTATGAGTACACCGGCTGGCAGGATATAGACGGTGTGACCTACTATTACGATCCCGCGACCCACCAGCCGGTCACCGGCCAGCAGGTCATTCAGGGCAACATCTACACCTTCGGTGCGGACGGCGCACTGAACCGCACGGCGCGCGGCATTGATGTCTCGAAGTTCCAAGGCAGCATCGACTGGAACGCTGTCAAAAATGACGGCATCACTTTCGCCATCATCCGCTGCGGCTACCGCGGCTACGGCAGCGGCGCTCTGGTCGAGGATTCCACCTACCGCGCCAACATCCGCGGCGCCATCAACGCGGGCCTGAAAGTGGGCGTCTACTTCTACAGCCAAGCCACTAACGAGGCCGAGGCCGTCGAGGAAGCCAGCATGGTGCTGAGCCTGGTCAGCGGCTACTCGCTGCCCCTGGGTGTCTACTACGATACCGAGAAAGTCGCCGGTGATACCGGCCGCGCCGATACCATCAGCGCCGCCCAGCGCACCGCCTGCGCCGTCGCATTCTGCGAGACCATCCGCAACTCCGGCTACTCTGCCGGTGTGTACTCCTATGCAAGCTGGTTCTACAACTCGCTGAACTTCGCTAACATCAGCAAGTACAACATCTGGATCGCCCAGTACCGCGACAAGCTGAGCTTCAGCTACAAGTACAACATCTGGCAGTACACCGGCTCCGGCCGCGTCAACGGCATCTCCAAGCCTGTGGATATGAACATTGGGTAAAATAAAAGCACCTGCGTTTTCGGACGCAGGTGTTTTTACGTTATGGAAGCCTTCTCCCTCGGGAGAAGGTGGCCGAGGCTCCGACCGAGGCCGGATGAGGGCAAAGCCCGCCATAGCGGCCGGTGAACGGGCTACAGCGGTAAGGTCTACCCTCATCAGTCAGCGGACGGGGCCGCTGACAGCTTCCCCCAAGGGGAAAGCCTTATTTGTTTGTGTAGCAGCTCATCTTCGCGCTGCTTCCGCCCCTGACCTGCCCATTGCCGTGCACAATATATTTATATGTACACAGCTCCGCCAGACCCATGGGGCCGCGGGCGTGGAGCTTCTGGGTGCTGATGCCCATCTCGCAGCCGAGGCCGAACTCTCCGCCGTCGGTAAAGCGGGTGCTGGCGTTGACATAGACCGCCGCGCTGTCCACACAGGCCGTGAACCGCTGGGCTGCAGCGGCATCGGCCGTGATGATGGCCTCGCTGTGGTGGGTGGAATGTCTGGCAATGTGGGCGATTGCCGCATCGACATCCTCCACGACCGCCACGCTCAGCTTGTAGTCGAGATACTCGGTGTCAAAATCCTCGGCCGCAGCGGGTACGCCGTCGATGATGGCGGCGGCCTGCGCGTCCAGATGCAGCTCCACCGGAGGCAGACCCTTCGATTCCGGGGTGTCGTGCAGCATCAGCAGGATCACGACCACGCCGATGGCCCCGGCTATCGCCGAGCCGAAGAAGCCCGCCTGCCAGCCTGCGAAGGTCACGATCGAACCCACGAACAGGAACGAGAAGAACTCCCCGAGGTTGTGGCTCGCCGAGAAGAAACCGTAGTAGGTCCCCCGCTCTTTCAGCGGATACCAGCGCGAGAGCGAGATGATCGCCGGGGCGGCGCCCATCGACTGCGACCAGCCGTTCAGGCCCCACATCACGGCGAACGCGATGAAGATCACGGCCGTGGGGATGACCGAGTGCATCAGCCCCAGCACGCCCATCAGCATGTTGGCCGCCGCAGAGACGATCAGGCCGGTGGCCATGAAGCGTTTGATGTTGCAGTAGTCGGCGATGAATCCGTTGACGAATTTGCCGATGGCATAGGCGAACAGCAGCGCCGAGCCGATAACGCCCAGCTGCGAGGCGTCCAGCGAGCCGCTGTCGAGAATCGGTTTCTTCATCACGTTGAGGCTCGTCCGGCAGACGTAGTAGAGGCTGTAACCGAGCGTGGCGGCGATGAAGGCCTGCATGCGCAGGCGGCGGTAGTATTTGTCGCGGGCGGCCTCGTCCATCTCCCGGGCGGGAGCGGGGGCGCTGATGCGGTAGAAGCGGGAAATGCGGTTCATTGCAGCTCCTTAATTATGCAGCCCGCGCGAGCGGAGGTAGGATATCAGCAGTTCGGGACGGTCCGTCTGGATCATCGTGGCCCCCATGTCGACCAGCTTCCCGTAGACTTCCGCCGGGTCTCCGCCGAAGGCCGCATCGTCGTCCAGCCCGCCGCAGAGCGAGGCCCAGAGCGAGTTGACCCACAGTTTCGAGCCGCCCGCCACGACCTTGTCCATGCACTCCTTCACCTCGGGGGTGTATTTGTTCCAGCAGACCTCGTAGGCAAGCGGCGCGATGCCCTTTTCCTGATACTCGGCGAAAAGCGCCCTGCCCTGCGGCTTGAGGATGTCGATGATCGGCATGTACATCATGTTGCGCGGATGCTCGGCGAACTTCGCGGCCACGGCATCCGTGCTGCGCTTGCCCTTGATCAGAATCTGATCCGTGACGCCCAGCTCCTCCGTGACGGCCAGCACCAGGTCGTAGTACTCGTAACCCTGGTCGACATTGACCACGATCCGGTCCTTGCACACCTCCAGCGCCTCGCGGAGCGTCGGCATACGGTGCGTCGTCTTCACGCCGTGACCCGTCTTCAGCACGCACCGCCGGATCGAGTCGTAGGTGATGTCGCAGACGCGGCCCTTGCCCGAAGTCGTGCGGTCGATCGTCCGGTCGTGGCAAAGCACCAGCACACTGTCCTTCGTGAGTTTCAGGTCCAGCTCCATGATGTCCACGCCCATGCCGATCACCGATTCGATGGCGGCGATCGAGTTCTCGGGGTAGTTGCGCCAGTCGCCCCGGTGCGAAGCCACGACGACGTTTTTGGAGCGGGGGTTGTGGATTTCGGCGACGATCGCCGCAGCGCGGTTTCCGGAAACCGGTTCGGTTTGCGTGCAGGCCCCGAGCAGGGGAAGGCAGGCGAAAAGGATCAGCAGTTTTTTCATTTTTAGAAATTTAAATTGGGTTAAATAAGGTACATAAAACAGCGCTCCGCAAAACCATGCGGAACACCCACCCGGCCCTATCTCCGCGAACGAAAACCGAAATCGTCCGAAGGCCCGTACAAATGTAACGAATTTTCGCGCAAATGCAACACTCCCGGATAAAAAATCGCAACGTCCGTTACGTATGCCGGGGTCTTTTTTCGTACTATATACAGGCAAGGTCCCCGATTAACGGGCAAAACCGCCCGCCCGAACAAACCAAACCGACGAAACCCGAAGAACACCCCCCCCCGGCCAAAACCGAAACCGAAACCGCCCGCACTCCGACACCGGAAATTTCCGCCTCCCGGCAGCTCCCCGGGATGAAATTCGTCATCTCCGAAACCCGCCCGACGCCTCTCCCGCCGATCCGAAAGCCCCGTCCGCCCCGTCGTCCTGCGAACCGGATCATAACCCCTGCATGGGGTCCCGCCCGCCATACGAATGTCCTGCAAAGAGACATTCGAAAAACTTTATCGAAAAACGATAAATATTTTTTGATATTCAAAATTTGTTCCTATATTTGTCGCCGTAACGATCCAAAAACAAAACATCAGCGACTATGGATTTACTCACAGTAGAACACGTCACCAAACGCTACGCTTCGCACACGGCGCTCGACGACGTATCGCTCGCCATCCCCAAAGGTTCGGTCTACGGACTGCTCGGACCCAACGGAGCCGGCAAGACGACCCTGATCCGCATCATCAACCGCATCACGGCGCCCGACGCGGGCCGCGTGCTGTTCGGCGACCGGGAGATCGCTCCCGACGACATCTACCGCATCGGCTATCTGCCCGAGGAACGGGGTCTCTACAAGAAGATGAAGGTCGGCGAACAGGCCGTCTTCTTCGCCCGTCTCAAGGGCCTTTCGCGCCGCGAAGCCGTCGTGCGGCTGAAGCAGTGGTTCGTCCGGTTCGGCATCCAGGAGTGGTGGGACAAGAAGGTGGAGGAACTTTCGAAAGGCATGGCCCAGAAGGTGCAGTTCATCGTCACGATCCTGCACGAACCCGAGCTGCTGATCTTCGACGAGCCGTTCTCGGGCTTCGACCCGATCAACGCCAATCTGCTGAAAGACGAAATCCTGGCGCTGCGCGACAAGGGCGCGACGATCATCTTCTCGACGCACAACATGTCTTCGGTGGAGGAGATCTGCGACCACATCACGCTGATCAACAAATCGCGCAACATCCTCTCGGGCGAGGTCGACGAAATCCGCCGCCGCCACGGCTCCAACATCTTCGAAGTGGCCTACCGCGGCGAGGAGCAGACCCTGCGGCAGGCCGTCGCGGGCCGCTGCGAAATCCTCGACGGCACGCAGGAGGAGTCGGTCTACCGGACGCTCAAGCTCCACGTCGAGAGCGACGCCGACGTGCGCGGGGTCATCAGCGCGGTCAACGACGCCGTCGAACTGCGTTCGTTCCGCGAGATCATCCCCTCGATGAACGACATTTTCATCAGAGCCGTGAACGGCTCGTTATGAAAAGCCGTTCCGGCCAGACGACAATCCCCCTTTGAAGAGGGGAGGAGTTTCGAAAACCAACGACAAACGACTTAATCACATCCTGTCATGTCCAACATATCCATCATCATCCAGCGCGAGTTCAACGAGCGCGTACGTAAAAAATCCTTCATCATCACCACCTTGCTGATGCCCGTACTGATGATCGGGCTGATGGCCGCCCCGGCGCTCATCATGCAGTTCTCGCGGGGCGACGAGAAGGTCATCGCCGTCATCGACGACAGCGGGCTGGTGGCCCCGAAACTCGAAAACGACGAGGAGATCCGTTTCGAGACCACGGAACTCCCGACCGAGGAGGCCCGCAAGCAGTTGACCGACAAATTCGGCGTGCTCTACATCGGCGGCGACATCCTGAAAAACCCGAACAACGTCCGGCTCTACGCCAACTCGTCGTCGTCGCTCTCCCTCGAAAGCAACATCACGGGGCAGATCGAACGCATCCTCGAAGCCGAGAAACTCAAGGCCTACAACATCGAAAACCTCTCGCAGATCCTCGACGAGGTGAAGACCTCGGTCAACATGCAGACCTTCCGCAACGACAAGTCGCAGGAGGAGGACACGCAGGCGCAGTCGTCGGCCGTGGCCACGGGCGTGGGTTACGTCCTGGGATTCATCCTCTACATGTTCCTGCTGATCTACGGCTCGATGGTCATGCAGTCGGTGATCGAGGAGAAGAACAACCGCGTGCTGGAGGTGATGGTCTCGTCGGTGCGCCCCTTCGACCTGATGATGGGCAAAATCCTCGGCGTGGCTTCGGTGGCTATCGTACAGGTGCTGCTCTGGGGCGTGCTGATCGCCGGCGTCGGAGCTTTGGTGATGCCCCATCTGATGCCCGAAGACGTGATGGCGAGCGCCCAGGCCATGCAGCAGGGCATGCCCGACGCGGCTTCGATGTCCGGCATGAACCCCGAGATGCTGCAAGCCGTGGCCGCCATGACCGACCTGGGCTATATCGTCAAGATCTTCGTCAGTCTGCTGCTGTTCGTCTTCGGCGGCTACCTGCTCTACTCGGCGATGTTCGCCGCCGTGGGTTCGGCCGTGGACAACGTGCAGGACGCCTCGCAGCTGCAAATGCCCATCACGCTGCCGATCATCCTCGCGCTGTTGATGATGTTCGTCGTCATCAAGGACCCCAACTCGCAACTGGCCTTCTGGTTCTCGATCATTCCGTTCACCTCGCCGATCGTTATGATGGCACGCATCCCCTACGACATTCCGCTGTGGGAGGTCGCTCTCTCGCTCGTGGTGCTCTACGCCTCGTTCGTGGGCATGGTGTGGTTCGCGGCGAAGATCTACCGCGTGGGCATCTTCATGTACGGCAAGAAACCGTCGCTCAAGGAGCTGTTCAAGTGGATACGGTACAAGTACTGACGCCGGGCGTCAATTAAAAATGAAAAATTAAGAATTAAAAATTGGCACCTGTTTTTCTGTTATCAAAATAACAGATTCTTAAAATATTTTCATAAATTTGTCCCGAATTAGGACTTACCGAAAATCATTTCAACAAAATACTTAAAAATCAAACAGCTATGATCTCGATCGACAACTACGATTTCAAAGGCAAGCGCGCGATCATCCGCGTGGATTTCAACGTGCCCCTCAACGAGAAGGGCGAAGTGACGGACGACACGCGCATCCGCGCCGCCATCCCCACCATCAAGAAGGTGCTCGCCGAGGGCGGCTCGGTGATCCTGATGTCGCACATGGGACGTCCCAAGAAGAATCCCGATCCCAAATACTCGCTCGAGCAGATCGTTCCCGCCGTCGAGAAAAACCTCGGCACGAAGGTCGAGTTCGCCGGCGACTGCATCGGTGAGAAGGCCGCCGAAATGGCCAAAAACCTCAAGCCCGGACAGGTTATGCTGCTGGAAAACCTGCGTTTCTACGCCGAGGAGGAGGGCAAGCCCCGCGGCCTGGCCGAAGACGCCTCGAAGGAGGAGAAGGACGCCGCCAAGAAGGCCCTGAAAGAGGGTCCGCAGAAGGAGTTCGTCAAGAAACTCGCTTCGCTGGCCGACTGCTATATCAACGACGCGTTCGGCACGGCCCACCGCAAGCACGCTTCGACCTACCTGATCGCCAAACAGTTCCCCAACGACAAGATGTTCGGCTACCTGATGGAGAAAGAGGTGAAGGCCATCTCCTCGCTGATGGAGGCCCCGGCCCATCCGTTCTGCGCCATCGTGGGCGGATCGAAGGTTTCGTCGAAGATCGGCGTGATCAAGGCGCTGATCGAGAAGGTCGATTCGATCATCATCGGCGGCGGCATGACCTACACCTTCGCGGCTGCGCAGGGCGGTAAGGTCGGCGGCTCGATCTGCGAACCCGACATGTTCCCCGTAGCGCTCGAGATCCTCGAGCTGGCCAAGAAGAAGGGCGTGCAGCTGGTCATGTCGCCCGACGCGCTGATCGCCGACGCATTCTCGGCAGACGCCAACACCAAGGAGGCGCCGGCCAACGACATTCCCGACGGATGGGAGGGTCTGGACATCGGCTCGGAGGGCAAAAAGGTCTTCCGCGAGCACATCCTGGGCTGCAAGACCATCCTCTGGAACGGCCCCGTGGGCGTGTTCGAGATCGACAAGTTCGCAACCGGCTCCAAGGAGGTGGCCCAGGCCATCGCCGAGGCTACGAAGAACGGCGCCTACTCGCTCATCGGCGGCGGCGACTCGGTAGCCTGCATCAACAAGTTCGGCCTGGCCGACCAGGTGTCGTACATCTCGACGGGCGGCGGCGCGCTGCTCGAATACATCGAATTCGGCGACCTGCCGGGCGTTGCGGCCATCCGCGACTAACCGGGCATACCGTAACAATTACAACGGCGGGGATTTCCGGTTTTCACGGAAGTCCCCGTTTTATCAAATCCCGAACGACATGAAAAAAATCATTCTTTTCGCAACAACAATGGCTTGCATGACAGCCTGTCAGAATACCCCCAAGACCCCGGCCCTCGACATGGCGAACTTCGATCTGTCGGTAGCCCCCAACGCCGATTTCTACGAGTACGCCACGGGCGGCTGGCAGAAGAACAACCCCCTGAAGCCCGAATATGCGCGCTACGGCTCGTTCGACATCCTGCGCGACAACAACGAGAAGCGCATCAACGAGCTGTTCTCCGGCATGACACAGCAGAAAGCCGAGCCGGGAAGCGTCGAGCAGAAGATTTCGGACCTCTACAAGATGGGGCTCGACTCGGTGCGCCTGAACGCCGAGGGCGCCGCTCCGATCAAGGCCGCCGTCGACGAAATTCTCGCCATCGGCGACCGCTCGCAGCTGACCGCCGCAGTGGCCAGGCTCCACTCCTCGATCGCCAATCCGTTCTTCGGCGTGGGCGTGCAGTCCGACCTGATGAACAGCGACATCAACGCGCTCTACGCCTCGCAGCCCGACCTGATCATGGGCGACCGCGACTACTACCTCGATCCCGAAAACGAGTCGATCCGCACCGCCTACAAGGAGTATCTGGGCAAAATCTTCCGGCTGTCGGGCGTTCCCGAGGCCGACATCGACAAGGCCGTCGCCGGCGTGCTGTCGATCGAAACGAAGCTGGCCGAGAAAAACTGGTCGAGCGTCGAACTGCGCAACATCCCCGCCATGTACAACCCCACGAAGAAGGCCGATTTCGAAAAGGCCTACGACGCCATCGACTGGGCCGAGTACTATAAGACAATGGGCATCGGCGATTTCGAGCAGATCATCGTGACGACCCCCTCGGCCCTGGCCAACGCCAACGAACTGATGAAAACCGCCCCGCTGGAGGACATCCGCTACTACCTCGCCGCACAGTACATCGGCGCAGCCGCCAGCTACTTGAGCGACGACTTCATCAACGCGTCGTTCGACTTCTTCGGCCGCGTGATGTCGGGCAAGCAGGAGCAGAAACCCCGCTGGAAGCGCGCCATGTCGGTGCCCAACGGAACCCTTTCGGAAGCCGTCGGCGAGATGTACGTGGCCAAGTACTTCCCCGAGAAGGACAAAGCCCGGATGCTCGACATGGTGAAGAACCTGCAAACGGCCCTCGGTCAGCACATCGCCGCCCTCGACTGGATGTCCGACGCCACGAAAGCCAAGGCGCAGGAGAAACTCGCGGCCTTCACCGTGAAGATCGGCTATCCCGACAAGTGGAAGGACTACACGACGCTGAAGATCGACCCTGCGAAGAGCTACTGGGAGAACATCGTCGAGGCCAACGCCTGGTATACGTCCGACAACATTTCGAAACTGGGCAAGCCCGTGGACAAGGACGAGTGGCACATGTCGCCCCAGACGGTGAACGCCTACTACAATCCCACGACCAACGAAATCTGCTTCCCGGCCGCCATTCTCCAGCCGCCGTTCTACAACCCCGACGCCGACGACGCGGTGAACTACGGCGCCATCGGCGTGGTGATCGGCCACGAGATGACCCACGGATTCGACGACCAGGGCCGCAATTTCGACAAGGACGGCAACATGAACAACTGGTGGACCGACGAGGACGCCGCCGCGTTCAAGGCCAAGACGGACATTCTGGTCAAGCAGTTCGACGCGATCGAGGTTCTGCCCGCCAAGGAGGGACAGCCTGCGATCTTCGCCAACGGCGCATTGTCGCTCGGCGAGAACATCGCCGACCAGGGCGGCCTGCGCGTGGCCCGCACGGCCTACCGCAATTCGCTCGCAGGCAGGGAGGCTCCCGCCCCGATCGACGGATTCACTCCCGAGCAGCGTTTCTACCTGGGCTACGCCACGCTGTGGGCGCAGAACATCCGCGACGAGGAGATCGCCCGTCTCACCAAGCTCGACGTGCATTCGCTGGGCAAATGGCGCGTGAACGCCACGCTGCGCAACCTGCAGGATTTCTACGACGCCTTCTCGATCGCCGACGGACCGATGTTCCTGCCCGAACAGGATCGCGTAATCATCTGGTAACCCGCTTAAAAAGCGGGTTTCAGGGGCGATGCCGGGCCATTCTGGCTTACGATCCCGTTCTGCGCCCGCCCGCTTAAGAAGCAGGCTTCAGGGGGCGACGGCCGGCCGGCAGGATTCCGACCAAGCTCTGCGCCCGTCGGCTTGAGAAGCGGGCTTCAGGGGCGGTAAACGCCCACCGGAATCACGCCCCGGTCCGGAACGCTTCATTCAATAAAAAAGACGGCAGGGAGTTTTCCCTGCCGTCTTTTTCGTCTCCGGGCGGTGCAGCCCGGCTTTCCCCGCCGCGCGCCCGGTCCGGCGGCGGAGAACCGAAAAACCGGGCTTCGAAGCATCCATTTTTCGCTTTTTCTTTTAACTTTGTGCTAAAGAAGAAACGATGACCCGACATAAGGCATATACGAAAATTCCGTTTGCGGCGCTGTTTTTCGCCGCAACGCTGATTTCTCCGGCGCTCCATGCCCTGAACATCCCGGACTACCGCTTCCACACCATGCCCGAGACCTCCTATTACGGAGGCATCCACAGCATCGCCAAGGACAGCGTCGGGCGTATGTGGTTCAGCGGCTACGACGCCCTGTTCATGTACAACGGCACGTCGTTCGTACGGATGACCGACCTAGTCACGAACCTCTTGCCGAATTCCTACTGGTCCTACGGACAGGTGATCACGGACAACCGGAAAGGCCTGTACGTAGGGACTAACCAAGGGCTGCTGCGCTTCAACTACCGGAAGCTGGAGTTCGAATTCGTTCTGGAGGGCAATATCGGCTCGGTCACAGCGAACAACGACGGGACGGTATGGCTGATCCGCAACAACGGCATCGAATCGTTCAGCCCCGAACGGCTGCCCGCCGTGACCCGCTATCCGATGCCTCCGGAGATGTCCGCACCCGGGCGGACGCTGACGCTGGTGTGCACGAAGGAGTACGTTTACGCCGCGTCGGGCGGCGATCTCTACCGCCTGAACCGGGAGACCGGGCAATACGTCCTCTTCGCATCCGTCGGCGGCGGCAGCTGCGTGATCCGCGACGTGGTGGAGTGCAACGGGTCGGTATATGTCCTCACGCTCATGGACGGACTCTACGAATGCGACGGCAACGGCAGGATCGGACGGTATTTCCGACTGCCGCTCGAATACGAGAAATCCGCCGGCGCCAAGGAGCTTCACCTCGATTCGCAGGGCATCATCTGGGTAGCGACGCAATCGGGACTGCTGCTGCTGGAGCCGCTTACCGCCAGCACGCAGCTGCTGCGTTCCGACCTCCACTATCCCTACTCCCTGCCCAACAATTCGGTATGGTCGATCTTCCCCGATCCCGACGGCGGGATATGGGTCGGCACATACGGCGGCAAACTGGCCTACATGACCTTCGCGGACAACGGCGTGGACTATTTCAAAGCCACGCCGGGCGGGCTGAACCATCCCATCGTCAGCTGTTTCGAAGAGGATTCGGAGGGCAATCTCTGGATCGGAACGGAGGGGGGGGGAATTAACCGCTGGGACCGCCGCGACGGCCGGTTCGTCTATTACACGCAGGAGAGCCGCTGCGGCCTGACGTCGAACATGATCAAAAAGCTGTGGCACGACGGAAACGACAGGCTGCTGGTCTCGGCGTTCAACGGCGGAATGCGGGTCTTCGACGAACGGCAGGGACGTTTCTCCGACCTGTACATGAACCATCCGGCCTCGGGACAGCCTTTGAGCGTCTATGACTTCGCCAAGGAGGGCGACCGGGGCATCTGGCTGACCGACCCGGACGCCGAGCTGATGTACAAGGATGCGAGTACGGGACGCGTGGAGACGGTCCGGCTGACAGACGCACAGGGAAACGCCGTCCGCATCCATATCGAAACGCTGTTCCACGACGAGCGGGGCAACCTGTGGCTCGTCGGGCACGACGGCGCATACGTCGTCGATCCCGCCACACGGCGGATTCTGAAGCGCCATTACATCGCAGAGGCCCCCTATTCGGTCAACAACCTCTGCTCCTACTGCGTCACCTCCGACTCCGACATCTGGTTCGGAACCCGTGGCGGCGGGGTCAACCTGCTGCGCCGCAACGGCAGTTACGTCAATTTCAGGGACCGGAACGGCGAAGGGCTGGAGGGCAAAACAGTCTTCGGCATCCTCGAAGACACCCCCTCGAAAGATGTCTGGTTCAGCACCAACGACGGGCTTTACTATTACGACCATACCGACGGGGTGATCCGCAAATCGCAGATCGACATCCCGAACCGCTGCGGGGCCTACTACGTGCGGGCTTGCTACAAGACCTCGAAAGGCGAAATGCTGTTCGGAGGGACGGACGGCTTCATCCTCTTCACCCCGGGAAAGATCAAATACAACGACCAGAAGCCGAAAGTCTATTTTACGGACCTGCTTATCAACAGCCGGCCGGCCGTGCCCGGCGCCAAGAACTCGCCTCTGGAGAAAGCCATTTCCACGCTCTCCTACCGCGGAGGCGAGGGCGACGTGATCGAACTGTCGCACCGGCAGTCGAATTTCGAAATCCGCTTCTCGGCGAACAGCTACCTGAACGCCGAGAAGAACCAGTATGCCTACCGCCTGCTGGGACACTCCGAAAGATGGTCCCTGCTGCCGCAGGGACAGAAGGCGGTGCAGTTCTTCAACCTGCCCGCCGGAAACTATGTCTTCGAGGTCAAGGCGGCCAACAACGACGGCCTGTGGGGCGACGAGGTTTCGGCGCTCGGCTTCAGGGTGCACCCCTCGCCCTTCCTCTCCCGCTGGGCCTACCTCGTTTATGCGGCGCTGCTCTCGGCGGTGGCCTACTTCATCTGGCGGTATTTCACCAACAAGAAGATTTTCGAACAGCGGCTCGAACTGGAGCGGATCAAGGAACAGAACATGAAGCAGCTGACCCAGGCCCGGATCAACTTCTTCACGAACATCTCCCACGACCTCAAAACTCCGCTCACGCTGGTCGTCGACCCGCTGAAACAGCTCAAGGAACACCTGCCCGCCAATGCGCCTGGCAATGCCTACGTGCACCTGATCGAGAAGAACGTGGGGCGCATCCAGCGCATGATCAGCCAACTGCTTCAGTTCCGCGAAATCGAGAGCCAGAAGATCACCCTGAACCGCCAGCCGGGCGATCTGATCCGCTTCATCGACAGCATCTTCTCGCTGTTCGAGTTCTACGCCAACAAGAAGGGGATCGAAACCGGCTTCAACTCCCAGTATGAAAGTTTCTACACCAAGTTCGACCACGACGTGATCGAAAAAATCTTCACGAACCTCTTCTCCAACGCGATCAAGTACGCCTCGGAAAACGGCTATGTCGGCGTGAGAATCTACCCGGCGCGGCAGGACCAGCGCCCGGAGTCCGCTCCGCCGGCCGCCGGCACCGAATACATCGCCTTCACGGTCACCAACACCGGGGCGGAAATCCCCGACGACAAGAAGGAGGCCATCTTCGAATCGTTCAACCACCTCTCCGACCGCCGTCCCCAATTCGAGAGCAGCAGCGGCCTGGGACTGGCCATCGTCAAGGAGCTGGTCGGCAACCTCAACGGAACCATCACCCTCCGTTCGGGCAACTCGAAAGTCGCGTTCACGGTGGTCCTGCCCTTCACGCTCAACGCCGAAAAGACCGACAGCGCCGCCGAATCGTACGAATACACGGTCTCCGAAATCGACAACCTGCTGACCGAATCCGACGTCATGGCTCCCAACGACCGGCACGACCGCAAGGCGTGCAACATCGTGGTCATCGAGGACGACCCCAACCTGCGGAGCTACCTCGAACAACGGCTGTCGAAACACTACAACGTATACACCGCGGCAAACGGCAGCGAAGGCATCGCCAAAGCGGAGAGAATCTGCCCCCAGATCGTCATCACCGACCTGATGATGCCCGAAGCCGACGGCTTCGAGGTATGCCGCTCGCTGCGTTCGAACATCAAGACCAGCCATATCCCGGTGATCATGCTTTCGGCTCTGGGCAAAAACACCGAAAACAAGATCAAGGCACTGGAATGCGGAGCCAACGTGTTCATCGACAAGCCCTTCGATATGGATTTCCTGCTCAAACAGGTTGCCAACCTCATCCGCAGCCAGCAGGAACTCAAGGAGCGTTACAGCAAGAAGTACATCGCCGAACCGTCGAAGATCACCATTTCGTCGATGGACGAGGAACTGCTGAAAAAGGCGATGAACTACATCGAACGGAACATGGACAACAGCGACTACAACGTGGATTCGTTCGTGTCGGACATGTCGATCGGACGCACGCTCCTCTACCAGAAGATCAACGACATCACGGGCATGTCGATCAAGGAGTTCATCATGGACGTCCGGCTGAAACGGTCGGCCCAGCTGCTCCGGGAGTCGGACCTGACCATCTCCGAGATCTCGGTCCTGACGGGATTCGCCAATCCCAAATATTTCAGCATCTGTTTCAAACGGCATTTCGAACTGACCCCATCCGAATTTAAGAAGAAATCCTGACGCAAACCGCACGAAAGGAGCCGACCGAACCGGCTATGAATATCTCGTGCTTTCGTATCCGCCGGAGCAGCGTCCGCATCTGCCCGCAGAAACCTTCCCGCCGTCGCCCCGCGCGACCGGCAGGGAGGTTTCATTTTGTCCGGACGGGACTCTTCGCAGGTCTGCGCAGCGCCCGCAGCGCCCGGATATGCTCCTTTTTTTTACCCCTCCGTACGAAATGGAACCATTTCCGAATAAACGACGCCCATCCGGTCGCCCCGTTTTATTGACCTTTGCAATACGGGGTCCGAAGTCCCCGGCGTCCGCTTTTCCTTCGAAATACATAAAAAATTTAAAAAATTAAAACCTGAAACCTATGAAAAGATGATCGGAAAACCACACCAGGCGACGAAGTGTCTCCCGCCCCTCCAGACAATCCCTTTATAACGGAGATACAAGCACTAACCAAAAAGAAACCTTTTATGATAATGAGCATGTACAAAAAGCTTATAGGCAGCCTGACGATTTCCCTCTTATTCCTGCTGTCTGCAACACCGTCGTTCGCCCAGCAGAACGACGTCAAAGTAACCGGTAAAATCACCGACGGAAGCGGCGCCCCGCTGGCGGGAGTCGTTGTCGTGATAAAGGACGGCAAAAGCAACAACGGAGCCGTATCCAATACGCAAGGTGTTTATGAAATCAAAGTTCCCGCATCCTCGACGCTTCTTTTCACCTGTCTGGGCTATACCGACCAGGAAGTGAAACTCGGCGCATCGAATGTCGTAAACGTGACGATGACCGAAGACGCCCAGTCCCTCGACGAAGTGGTCGTCGTGGGTTACGGTACGCAGAAAAAGAAAGACCTCACGGGAGGTCTCGCCGTCGTCAGCAAACAGACGCTGGAAATGGTCTCGACCAACAACCTGATGGACCGTCTGGTCGGCCAGGTCGCCGGTCTGAACATCACGACCGGCAACGAAGCGCCGGGCAGCAACCAGACCCTGCTGATCCGCGGCCAGAACTCACTGACGGCCAGCAACGACCCGCTGATCATTCTCGACGGCATTCCCTACTCGGGCGGACTGGCCGACCTCGACCCGAACATCATCGAGAACATGTCGGTGCTGAAAGACGCGTCGGCCGTGGCCATCTACGGTTCGCGCGGCTCGAACGGCGTCATCCTGATCCAGACCAAGCGGGGTTCGCAGGGCGAATTCCATGTCACCTACAAAACGAAGCTCGCCATCGCCGAGCCGATGCAGCGCATCGAAACCATGGGTCCCAACGAGTTCATCCGCCTCAAACAGGACATGGGCCGGCTCAAGAACAATTACAGCGGCGAGCAGCTCGATCCGCTGGTAGGTTCGATTATCAGCGCCAGCGAGAAGGTAAACTACGCCAAGGGCATCACCAACGACTGGCAGGACTATGTCTTCCGCACGGTCTTCACGATGGACCACCAGCTGAGCTTCCAGGGCGGCAACGAGAAGACCACCTATATGGCCTCGGTTTCCTACCTGGACAACCCCGGCGTGGTTTACAATTCGAATTACCAGCGCACGAACGTCTATGCCAGCATCAACCAGAAAATGAACGACTGGCTGTCCGTAGGTCTCACCACGCAGTTCGTGAACCGTGAGACCGGCGGTGCGACGCCGAACCTCGAACATGCCATCAAGCAAAGCCCCTACGGCATCTACAGGGACGAGACCGGCGCCTACTACGAGGAGCCGATGGACTACTCGAACCTGCCCAACCCGATGAAGGACGTCAACGCCGACCAGAAACGCACGGGCCGCAACTTCATGGCCAACGGGTTCCTCGATCTCAAACTTCCGGTCAAAGGGCTCTCTTTCCGGTCGCAGTTCGGCTACAACTACCGCAGCCAGATGAACGGAACCTACTACGGCCGCAACACCGTAACGGGTAAGAAAGTCGACGGCCGCGCCGAGCTGGCCAACAACCACACGACGGACTGGACGTGGGAGAACGTGCTTAAATTCGACCGGAATTTCGGCAAACATCACATCGACTTCACAGGTCTCTTCTCCATGCAGGAGGCCCAGTATACAGCCGCTTCGCAAAGCGGCGAAGGCTTCGTAAACGACGACTCGAGCTTCTACCGGATGGACGGCGCCGAGAACAAGATCGCCATCAGTTCGTCTTTCTGGAAAGAGAACTTCGTTTCGGGCATGTTCCGTGTGAATTACGGCTTCAACAGCAAATACCTTCTGACACTCACCGGACGCGCCGACTCGTTCTCGGCCTTCGCTGAAAACCACAAATGGGCTTTCTTCCCCTCGGCTGCCGTTGCCTGGCATCTCGGCGAGGAGAGCTTCATCAAGGACAACGCCTCTTGGATCGACATGCTGAAGATCCGCCTCTCATACGGCGCCAACGGAAACAACGCCATTTCACGTTATCAGTCGCTCGACCGTCTCTACTCGACCAATGGTGTCAAATATATTTGGGGCGACAACAGCGACGCCGCCAACTCGGCCTACCTGCCGAGCGACGGTATCGGCAATCCCGACCTGCGTTGGGAGACCACCTATACGGCCAACCTCGGTATCGACTTCCAGTTCTTCAACGGCCGTCTGGGCGGTACGATCGACATGTACCTCTCCAACACGCACGACCTGCTGATGTCGCGTACCGTTCCCATTATGAACGGTTACAGCAAGATTCTCTACAACGTCGGCCAGACCCGCAACAAGGGTATCGAACTGACGCTCCATTCGCAGAATATCCGCAAGAAGGATTTCAGGTGGGAGACCGACTTCACCTTCTCGCTCAACCGCGACAAGATCGTCGCGCTGCGCGGCGACGGCAGAGACGACATCAACAACAAGTGGTTCATCGGCCAGCCGCTGTCGGTCTACTACGACTGGAACATGATCGGCATCTGGCAGGAAGGCGACGAGTTCACGTTCATCGACAAGGACGGCAAGGAGGTGGCCCACCAGACCGGAGCCACGCCCGGAGCCGCCAAACTGGAGGATGTCGACGGCAACGGCGTCATCGACTCCAAAGACCGCAAGGTGATCGGCAGCAAACAGCCGAGCTTCACGATGTCGATGGGCAACCGTTTCTCCTACAAGGACTTCTATTTCTCGTTCCTGTTCAACGGCGTCTTCGGCAAGTGGATGACGGACAACGTGGCCAACATCTCCTCGTATACGTTCGGTTCGGGCAACTACATCCACGGCGTGAAATACTGGACGCCGGAGACCCCCGACGCAGAGGTCGTTTCGCCGGGTTACCAGGCCTCCTTCAGCCACGGCTACTACAAGAAGCTCAACTACGTGCAGCTGCGCAACATCACGCTGGGCTACCGTGTCAATCAGAAATTCGTCCGCCGGATCGGCTTGAGCGCCATCGACGTGAATTTCAGCGGGAACAACGTCTGCGCCTTCTCCAACATGCGCCAGATGCTGAACTACGACAACACCTGGTTCGCATCGTTCCCGACCGCCCGTTCCTACGTACTGGGATTAACCTTAACCTTCTAATCAAGACCTGACTATGAAAACGATGAATTATATCAAGATCGGCATCGCGAGTTCGATCCTCTCGATAGCTGCGGGCTGCACCTCCTTCCTGGAAGAGGATCTGAAAAGTTCGCTGGCCCCCGACAACACTTACACCAGTTCACTGGGCTTCGAGGTGGGAGCCACGGGGCTCTACGCCATCGCCCGCTCGGAATACAACACCTGGGGTGAAAACGGCGCTTTCATGCACAACGGCGCCTGCGCCTACGAGGTGCTCCAGATTTCGACCGACCTCTGCCGCATGGGAACCGTCCGCGACGGTTCGCTGGTTCCGTTCGCCGAAATGACGCTCAACCCGTCGACGCTTTTCGTCGGCTCGTACTGGAACTGGGCTTACAACCTGATCGCTTCGGCCAACGAACTGCTGATCTATTCCGAAAAGAACGACAACTGGGACTATCCCACCGACAAACAGCTTTACCAGGCCGAAGCCCGTTTCTTCCGGGCTTACGCCTACCGCACGCTGGTCTACCTCTACGGCGACGTGCCCTGGGTCGAAACCATCCAGAAGCCCTTCCTGCTCTCGTTCTCGCGCGATCCCAAGATCGAGGTGCAGGGCAACATCATCAAAGACCTGGAATTTGCCAAGACGTACCTTCCCGACAATCCCGACAACGTGAAGGAGGGCAAGCTTACGACGTGGGCCGCACGCCACCTGCTGAGCGAAATGTACCTGCTGCGCGGCGCCGAAGGCGACTATAAGCTGGCCGAGGAGAATGCCCAGGACGTGATCGACTGCCCGTATTACAGTCTGATGAAAAGCCGCTTCGGCAACGCCAAGAACGATCCCGGCGACTATTTCAGCGACATGTTCGTCGAAAACAATCAGAACCGTTCAGCCGGCAACACCGAGGGTATCTGGGTCATGCAGTTCCAGTACAACACGGTCGGCGGCGGCACGAATTCCGACGACTGGACCCGCCGCGCCTGGAATCCCCAGTACCACGCCATCGACGGATTCGCACTGGCCGACTCGCTCGGCGGCCGCGGCCTGGCGCAGATCTATCCGCTGAAGTGGTGGATCGGCGTCAAGGGAACCAACGCCACGACGGCCGGAGAAAAGGAGGGTTTCCCCGATATTCAGGAAAAAGGCATCTTCGAAGACGGCGACATCCGCAACTCGGAGTACAACATCAAGCGCAACTGGTACTACAACAACCCGCTGACGCCCAACAAGCTGGGACAAAAATGCCCCATCGACGACAAATCGTGGTCGCAGGCCCAGCTCTTCCCGGCGCTGAAGAAATTTTTCTTCGGTAAGGAGGAAAACCTCCAGCTTACCGGCGCATACAAAGACCGCATGAAATTCCGCCTGGCCGAGACCTACCTGCTGCTGGCCGAAGCCTACCTGCGTCAGGACATGCCCGATAAGGCCGCCGATGCCGTGAACGAAGTGCGCCGCCGCGCCAAAGTGTCCGACGTTTCCGACGAGGAGATGACGATGGATTTCCTGCTCGACGAGCGCATCCGCGAACTCTACGGCGAAGAGAGCCGCCGCTTCACGCTGATACGCACGGGCAAACTGCTCGAACGCGTGAGAAAGTACAACCCCGAGGCGCGCGACCTCATCCAGGATTTCCACGTGCTGTGGCCCATTCCGCAGGCTATCCGCGACGCGAATGTCGGCAATTTCCCGCAGAATCCCGGATATGAAGGTTACGAAGGCTAAAAACCTTCGTCCCCGCCTCCGGGCGGATCAGACAAGAATGTGTCCGGCAGATTCCGGACCGTATCAGCAACCACGAAAAAAACAGTTATGAAAAAGATAAAATTTGCATGCAACCTGTCGCTGCTGACCCTTTTCGCACTCGGCCAGTGGGCCTGTGAATGGGACCCGTACGAACACGACAGCGACCCGGTCCGGGAAACTCTGGAGCTGACCGCCTCCGCCTCCCAGATCGCTTTGGACGAAAACGACCTTTCGGCTACGGTACTGACCTTCGACTGGACGCCCGCGCGTCCGATGCCCGACGAGTATCTGGTGTCCTACACGACCAAACTGGACCTGCTGAACAACAACTTCGGTTCGTCCACCGCCATCGTGACGAGCGAAGACGACGGCATCTTCAGCCGGAGCTACACCTCCGAGCAAATCAACAACTGGGCTAACGAGCGCTGGAAAGTGCCCGTAAACAAGACCTTCACGCTGGCGTTCCGCGTCATCGCGGAGTATGCGGGCGGCCCCACATACGAAATGCCCGAAGTGCGCACCGTGGAGGTGACCGTAACCCCGATCAAGGTCGATGTCTTCGATGCCGACAAGGTGTCGCTTTCCGGCACGGCCATCAGCAGCGTGACGGAGATCGAAAAGACGGTCGAGAATGCGAACCTCTATGCCTGGTACGGCGAATTGAGCATCGGCGAGTTGCAGATTCCCGTCGAGCTGGAGGGTCAGACCTACTACATCGTTCCGAGCGACGGCAACGGCGCGCTCCGCGACGGGGAGCTTGTCGACGTGAAGATGACGGAAACCCCCGTTTCGTGGAATATCCCGAGCGCCGGCAACTACCGCCTGCTGATCGACATGGAGAAGAAGCAGGTGCGCATCTACTCGTCGGCGACCGACCTGAAGCCGCTGTCCGTCACATTCCACCCGAGCGGTGCGGAAGCCAATCCCGAGGCAACGATCGAAGTGCTCGATCTCTACGCCTACGGAGCAGGTACGGGCTGGGGCGTGCGCAAACTCAACCTGAAGCAGAGCTTCGCCGACCCGCAGATCCTGATCTATGACGCCGAAGAACACAACGGCACGAAACTTTCCAGCGGCATGAAGTTCTGCGTAGCCCAGAATTTCTCGGTCGGCGATGCGGATTACAACCAGAACAATGCCTATTGCTTCACCTGTCCGCTGACGGCAGAAGGCAAGAGGCAGAACCTCACGCTGACTCTCGGCAAGGTGGGCGAACTGCACGGAGGCGCCGACGGAGAGACGCGCAACTCGTATTACACGATCCCCGCTTCCGACCTGCTGATCTTCGATCTGCGTCACGGAACGATCCTGGCCCGGAACAAATAACGCCGGACCGCACGACTGAAAAATATTGCCGTATCGGAATGGAGACTGGGTTCCGGCCGACAGGAAGATACGGCAATATTCCATTACAACGACAATCAATCGTAAAAACAGCAACATGATACACATGAGAAATCTGATGACCGGCTGTCTTCTGGCAGCATTTCTTTGCGCCGCTTCCTGCGGTTGCTCGAAGGACAACGGCGGCGGCGAAGAAGGCGGCCAAGTTGCCGGTGTGACCGTAAAGCCCGCCTACAACAAGTCGGAAGTGCTGCACAACCCGCTCAACGGCTGGGTGATGTATGTCAGCGCGGACTACGATCCCTCCTATTTCGACAAGGAGATCTACGTACCGCTGCTCGGAAAGAACGTAAGGGTGGCGGACTACGCTTCGGCCTGCTATATCCGCACGAAATGGTCCGTGCTGAATCCCGCAGACGGGCAGTACGCTTGGAAAGACCCCGATTCGAAGGTTTACAAACTGGTTCAGAAAGCCCGGGAGCTGAAACTCCCCATCGCTTTCCGCGTTGTGGTGGACGGACGTGACCAGGGCGCCAATACGCCCCAGTTCGTCTACGATGCCGGAGCCGAATACGCGATGTCGGAGCCGAAATACCCCGACCGCAAGACCCCGATGCCGCAGGACCCGATCTTCCAGCGCTACTACGAGAAGTTCGTCGCAGCCCTCGCCGAGGAGTTCAACGATCCGGAATACACCTCGTTCATCGACGGCTACGGCCTCGGCAAGTGGGGCGAGGGCCACAGCGTGGCTTACAACAAGGACGACGTATCGGCTGTCGATGAGAATACGGAAACGGTGAAGCGCGAAGTCCTCGACTGGATCACCAAGCTCTACGCCAAACACTTCACGAAGGTTCCCCTGGTGATCAACTACCACCGCGTACTGGGCCATCCCACGAGCCAGGGCACGGCGAACCCGAACAGCGAAAGCCTCGTGGCCCTGGCCATCAGCAACGGCTACTGCATCCGCTCCGACGCCTTCGGCATGAACAACTCCAGCTGGGGTTACAGCACCTGGGAGAAGGCAATCGCCGCACAATGGCGTTACAAGGTCCCCATCATCATGGAGGGCGGATATATCGTCAGCAGCCACAGCTACTGGAACGACCCGGCCGGCTACCGCCAGGGACACCCCGAAGATGTCCGCCAGGGCGAATTCGACTCCTCGGCCGAAGCCCGCGTCAACATGATGGACTTCCGTGTCGGCCAGGAGACCGAGTCGTGGTTCAACGATGCCTTCAGCCTCGTGCAGCGCTTCGTCTCCGAAGGCGGCTACCGTCTCTATCCCGACCAGGTGATCGTTCCCGACCAGGTGAGCGCAGGCAGCCGTGTCAAGGTCGCTTCGCGCTGGCGCAACATGGGCTGGGGCTATTTCCCGAACAACCTGCCGCAGTGGAACTACAAATACAAGGTGGCCTTCGCTTTGATCGACGCTTCGGACAAGGCGCAGAAGGTCTTCGTCGACAAGGACTGCGAGCCTTCGACCTGGGTCGAGAGCAAGCCCTTCTCCTACACCTTCGAAACGCCGGCCGTCGATCTTCCCGCGGGGAAATACACGTGGGGCATCGCCATCGTTGACACGACGAAGGAGAACCGGCCTGCCATCCAGCTCGCCGTAAACAACGAAAAGACGGCCGAAGGCTGGGTGAAACTGCACGAAGTACAGATCAACTAACGCCTGAAAAACCATGAAGAGGGTTGCATTGCTTTCCGCAGCGCTGCTGCTGTCCGTCACCGCCTCCTTCGGGAGCGGCGTCCTGGTCGAGGCCGAGAGTTTCCGCGACAAGGGCGGGTGGGCCGTGGACCAGCAGTTCATGGACCAGATGGGTTCGCCCTACCTCATCGCGCACGGCATGGGCAAACCCGTGGCGGACGCCGTGACGACGGTCGAATTCCCGGAAACGGGAACCTACCGGGTCTACGTCCGGACGTTCAACTGGGTCGCCCCCTGGTACGACGGGGAAGGTCCCGGAAAGTTCGCCCTCCGGGTCGGCAGCCGGAAACTGTCCGCGACGCTCGGCTGCACGGGCAGCGAGTGGATGTGGCAGTGCGCCGGAAAGGTCTCCGTCCGGAAAGGTCCGGTCAGCGTTTCGCTGACCGACCTTTCCGGATTCGACGGCCGCTGCGACGCCGTCTATTTCACCACCGAAGAGGGCGACGTCCCTCCGTCCGGAAGCGCGGAACTCGCTGCATTCCGCAAACGGATGCTCGGCATCCCCGCAACGCCGCAAACCGCCGAATCGT
>ERZ773115.1329-NODE-1329-length-23102-cov-8.960299_pt1 | contig 23102 bp, 17 predicted proteins | sample MGYA00511116_ERZ773115 | MGnify/ENA primary metagenome ERZ773115 (study PRJEB29015, sample SAMEA2737869) | human gut metagenome | biome: human gut; feature: human-associated habitat; material: faeces | place: China | collected 2012 ... | reverse complement strand
GGACAGTTCGGATGGAAGTTCGGTCTTGCTTCCACATGGATCGGTCTTGGAAATGCGTTTATCGGTTCCCTGCTTGCATGGAATGTACTTGGCAGACGGACGAGGACAATGAGTCATCATTTAGAGAGTAAGACGATGCCGGAATTCTTCGGTGTCCGGTTTGATTCGAAGATGCTTAAGATCTTGGCGTCCCTGATCGTATTTGTATTCCTGATTCCGTATACGGCATCGCTTTACAACGGACTTTCAAGATTGTTCGGGATGGCGTTTCACCTGGATTATACGGTCTGCATCGTCGTGATGGCAGTGCTTACCGGAATCTATGTGATCGCAGGCGGTTACATGGCGACAGCCATCAATGATTTTATCCAGGGATGTATCATGATCATCGGAATCATCGCGGTCATTGCATCGGTATTAAAATCAAATGGTGGATTCATGCAGGCAATCGATGCATTGGCACGAGTAGAGGACGCGCAGGCAACATCCACACCGGGTGCATTTGCATCGTTCTTCGGACCGGATCCTTTTGGACTTCTGTGTGTTGTGATCCTGACATCACTTGGCACATGGGGACTTCCTCAGATGGTACAGAAGTTCTATGCGATCAAGGATGAGAAGTCAATCGGAAAAGGAACCTTAATATCCACAATCTTCGCAATCATTGTAGCTGGTGGCTGTTATTTCCTCGGTGGTTTCGGCAGACTGTATGATATCGACATCGCGGCACAGGGCTATGATGCGATTATCCCGGCGATGATCGAGAAGCTGTCTCCGTTTTTGATCGCGGTTGTTGTAATCCTGGTACTTTCTGCATCCATGTCGACATTATCGTCACTGGTGCTCGCATCTTCTTCGACACTGACGCTGGATATGATCCGTGGCACGATCGTGAAGGAGATGACAGAGAAGAAACAGGTATTTATCATGCGTATCTTCATCGTTGTATTTATCGCAATCTCCGCAGTGATTGCTGTTGTACAGTATAAGAGCGGCGTGACATTTATCGCACAGCTTATGGGTATTTCATGGGGCGCGCTTGCAGGCGCATTCCTTGCACCATTTATCTACAGCCTGTACTGGAAGGGCGTGACGAAGGCCGCCGTGCTTGTGAACTTCCTGTTCGGCAGTGGCATCATGGTAGCGAATATGCTCGCAAGAGCATCATTCCCAACCATATTGCAGTCGCCGATCAACTGTGGTGCATTTGCAATGCTTGCCGGACTTCTCATCGTGCCGGTTGTGAGCCTTATCACACCGAAGCTTTCCGATGAGAAGAAACAGGCGGTATTTTCCTGCTATGAAAAATAAGTTCTAAACAGAGGATTTGCGCATAGGCTATATAGAAACCAAGTTGTACGAGAGGACGGCAGCATGAGAACACGACAAACGGCGCTTCGCATGATCGTACTTTCATTTTTACTTGTGGGATGCATGTGTATCTTCGCGGCCTGTGCAAAATCAGAGAAGAAGGCTTCGGCTGCGGGGGTATACCATCTGTATTCCATGGAGTCGGACGGGGACAGCTATTCTCACGACGATATCGTGTCATATGGGCTGGATTCCATGGCACTTACGTTGTATGCGGATGGCACGGCAAGCCTTGGCTTCGGAGAGGAGACAGAGCAGTTTCAATGGAAGGAAGGCATGCTTTATTCGGATGATGAGGAGATTGCTTTTACCGTGGAAAATGGAATGCTCACCGTATCAATGGATACAGAAAGCATGGTTTTCGAGCGGGTGAAAGATGCACCGGAGAAGATGGAAGTCCAGAACCCGGAAGAAACAACCGGCACCCCGACAGACGATACGGAAGTGTCCGGAACGGATTTTCCGCAGCAGTAGATACGAGCAGCCCGGACTGAAAAGAGAATAAAAAAGGCAGTTGATTTCCGCGTAAAATACGTCCGGAAAACCAATTGCCTTTCTTTTTATGTTTTTTTATGGCGATTTTACTAAATATTTATAAAAATGCCTTTATCAATTGTGGAAATTATGTTATAATTTTTTGCAGTGTGATGGGGACGTGCCATAGTCTGCTATCGCAGAAATTTGATTACTTAGGAGGTATATGACAAATGGCAAACAAGTGGGTTTATATGTTTAGCGAAGGCGATATGAGCATGCGTAACTTACTCGGCGGCAAGGGTGCCAACCTTGCTGAGATGACAGCTATCGGTCTTCCGGTTCCACAGGGATTCACAATTACAACAGAGGCTTGTACACAGTATTACGAGGATGGACGTAAGATTAACGATGAGATCATGGCTCAGGCTATGGAAGGCGTTAAGAAGATGGAAGAGATCAATGGTAAGAAGTTCGGAGATTTAAAGAATCCTCTTCTTGTTTCTGTACGTTCAGGTGCCAGAGCATCAATGCCTGGTATGATGGATACAATCCTTAACCTTGGACTTAATGACGAAGTTGTTGCTGCTATGATCGCTGGTAACCCAGATCCAGCATTTGAGCGTTTCGTATACGATTCTTACAGACGTTTCATCCAGATGTTCTCAGACGTTGTTATGGAAGTTGGTAAGAAGTATTTCGAGCAGCTTATCGATAAGATGAAGGAAGAGAAGGGTGTTAAGTTTGACGTAGAACTTACAGCTGCTGATCTTAAGACTCTTGCAGAGCAGTTCAAGGCTGAGTACAAGAACCAGTTAGGATCAGACTTCCCTTCAGATCCAGTAGAGCAGTTAAAGCTCGCTATCGAAGCCGTATTCAGATCATGGGATAACCCAAGAGCTAACGTATACAGAAGAGATAACGATATCCCTTATTCATGGGGTACAGCAGTAAACGTTCAGTCCATGGCATTCGGTAACATGGGTGACGACTGCGGTACAGGTGTTGCATTCACAAGAGACCCAGCTACAGGTGCTAAGGGTCTGTTCGGTGAGTTCCTTACAAACGCACAGGGCGAGGACGTTGTTGCCGGTGTTCGTACACCAATGCACATCTCTGAAATGGAACAGAAGTTCCCAGAGGCATTCGCTGAGTTCAACAAGGTTTGTAAGACACTTGAAGATCACTACAGAGATATGCAGGATATGGAGTTCACTGTTGAGCACGGTAAGCTTTATATGCTTCAGACAAGAAATGGTAAGAGAACTGCACAGGCTGCTCTCAAGATCGCTTGTGACCTCGTTGATGAGGGCATGAGAACTGAGGAAGAGGCTGTTGCAATGATCGACCCAAGAAACCTCGATACACTTCTTCACCCACAGTTTGACGCAAAGGCACTCAAGGCTGCTACTCCTATGGGCAAGGGTCTTGGCGCTTCTCCTGGAGCTGCTTGTGGTAAGATCGTATTCACAGCTGATGACGCTGAGGCTTGGAACGAGAGAGGCGAGAAGGTCGTTCTCGTAAGACTTGAGACATCACCTGAGGACATCACAGGTATGAAGGCTTCACAGGGTATCCTTACAGTTAGAGGCGGTATGACATCACACGCTGCCGTTGTTGCTCGTGGTATGGGTACATGCTGCGTATCTGGCTGCTCAGATATCGTTATGGACGAGGCTAACAAGAAGTTCACACTCGCAGGCAAGGAGTTCCACGAGGGTGACTATATTTCAATCGACGGTTCAACAGGTAACATCTACGATGGTATTATCCCAACTGTTGACGCTACAATCGCTGGCGAGTTCGGCAGGATCATGGGCTGGGCTGACAAGTTCAGAACAATGAAGGTTAGAACAAACGCAGATACTCCTGCTGACGCTAAGAAGGCAAGAGAGCTGGGTGCTGAGGGTATCGGTCTTTGCCGTACAGAGCACATGTTCTTTGATCCTGAGAGAATCGCTGCATTCAGAGAGATGATCTGCTCAGACACAGTTGAAGAGAGAGAAGCTGCTCTTGCTAAGATCGAGCCAATGCAGCAGGCTGACTTCGAGGCTCTTTATGAGGCACTTGAGGGTAACCCTGTTACTATCAGATTCCTTGACCCACCACTTCACGAGTTCGTACCAACAGAAGAGGCTGATATTGAGGCTCTTGCTAAGGCACAGAACAAGCCTGTTGAGACTATCAAGGCTATCATCGCTTCACTCCACGAGTTCAACCCAATGATGGGTCACCGTGGCTGCCGTCTTGCAGTAACATATCCTGAGATCGCTAAGATGCAGACAAAGGCTGTTATCAAGGCTGCAATCAACGTTAAGAAGAATCACCCAGACTGGACAGTTAAGCCTGAGATCATGATCCCACTGGTAAATGATATCAAGGAGCTTAAGTATGTTAAGAAGTTCGTTGTTGAGACTGCTGACGCTGAGATCAAGGCTGCTGGCTCTGACCTTGAGTACGAGGTTGGTACAATGATCGAGATCCCAAGAGCTGCTCTTACAGCTGACGAGATCGCTAAGGAAGCTGACTTCTTCTGCTTCGGTACAAACGACCTTACACAGATGACATTCGGTTTCTCAAGAGATGACGCTGGTAAGTTCCTCAATGCTTACTATGATGCAAAGATCTACGAGAACGATCCATTTGCTAAGCTCGACCAGAACGGCGTAGGCAAGCTTATGGAAATGGCTCTTGAACTTGGTAAGCCAGTTAATCCAAAGCTCCACTGCGGTATCTGCGGTGAGCACGGCGGCGACCCAACATCTGTTGAGTTCTGCAACAAGATCGGTCTTGACTATGTATCTTGCTCACCATTCAGAGTTCCAATTGCTAGACTTGCTGCTGCACAGGCTGCTATTGCACAGAAATAAGCGAAATTTACAACTGCCCTTATATGAGTACACCTTTGGCTTTGAGGAAACTCAGCACTACCGAAAAGCACAGGGATCGTATCTCAGACGAAACCAATGGGAAGATTTGACCATTAAGGTTTGGGTGAATGTATAAATATGCTGATAAAACCTCCGTAGTTTAACTGCGGAGGTTTTTGTGTTGTGATATAAGCAAAAACAATCATCAATTGTATAAGTCCTATCATTTTCAATAAGACCTTTAAATCCTATAAATTTGCCGTTTGAGCGGATTTTTGAGTTGACTTGCGGTATTTTTGGTTGTATAATATAAATATATATCATAAAAGCGGTGATGTTTGTGGGCAAGAAAACACCCGAGCAAATCAGCTACAATATGAAACAAGTAAAAAGTAAAGGCTCGAAAATAGAAGTTATGCTGATGAAAGAACTGTGGTCGAGAGGATTGCGTTACCGTAAGAATGTCAAATCGATTTATGGTAAACCCGACATTGCTTTTATTTGCAAGAAAGTAGCTGTGTTTTGCGACAGCGAATTTTGGCACGGATATAATTGGGAAGAACGCAAGCACGATTTCAAATCAAATCAAGAGTTCTGGATTTCAAAGATTGAGAGGAATATTGAACGTGACCGTGAGGTGACAGCAAAACTTGAGTTGGACGGCTGGACGGTCTTGCGATTTTGGGGCAAAGATATAAAAAAGAAATTGACCGAGTGTGCGGATATTGTGGAAAAAGCGGTAAGAAATAATGGGTAAACCTACGGTAGTAAGCTTGTTTTCGGGTATCGGTGGGATAGACCTTGCCTTTAAGCAGGTAGGATTTGAAATAATTTGGGCGAATGATATTGATAAGTTTGCCTGCGTCACATACCTAAACAACTTTGCCGATACCGATATTGTCTGTGCCGATATTTCACAGATCAGTGCAGAAAGAATTCCTAAAGCTGATGTTTTGGTTGCGGGGTTCCCCTGCCAAAGTTTTTCCCTTATGGGATATCAGCGTGGTTTTAAAGACCCAAGAGGTAATCTGTTCTTTGAAATTGCACGTGTTGCTGATGCAATAAAACCGAAAGTGATTTTCCTTGAAAATGTTCGTAACTTGATTTACCATGACAATGGTCGGACGTTTATAACGATTTTCAATACGCTTGCCGAACTCGGATATGAAGTCAAATATGATGTAGAAAATGCCTGCACGCATGGAAACATTCCGCAGGAACGCAGACGAACATTTATAGTTGCTTTTCTCAATCTTGAAATGCTTGATAGGTTTTCATTCCCCAAAGAAATAGAATTAACCAAAAGCATAGATAGTATTATCAACCGTTCAATTAAGCATAATGATATTTATTACTATAGTTTGGACAGCAAGTATTACACTTTGCTAAACAGCCGAATTATTGATAAAACAGGAATATACCGCATTGATGACAGCGGTGTGGCCAAAAAGAAATATGATATATCACCCACGCTCAAAGCAAATATGGGGACATATCATGACAGAGTTCCGATTATCAGAGATGACTACGGAATAAGAAAGTTGACACCATATGAATGTTTGGCATTACAAGGTTTCTCGGATGATTTTAAGTTTTCGGGTATTCCGATAGAGCAAGCATATAAGCAGTGCGGAAATACGGTATGTGTTCCCGTTGTAAAAAGGATTGTCGACCATATTTACAAAGCATTAAAGGAGTAATTTAAAATGAGCAGAAAATACAAAACAATAGATTTATGTGCCGGTATCGGAGGTATTCGCAGAGGTTTCGAACTGGCAGGATGTTTTAAAAATGTATTGTCTGCTGAGATAGATAAGAATGCTTGCCTTACATACGAGCATCTGTATGGCGAAAATCCTATGCATGATATTACAACCGAAGAATTCAAGCAAAAGGTTGTCAACACGTCTTATGATGTGCTCCTCGCAGGATTTCCTTGCCAAGCATTCAGCCGTGCCGGTAAGCAGGAAGGTTTCCTTGATAAGACAAGAGGAACTCTTTTCTTTGATATTGCCGAAATAATAAAGCGTTCCAACCCAAAAGCTTTTATGCTTGAGAATGTGGATAACCTCATAACTCATCAAAAAGGACAGACATTTGCAACGATTATTGATGTTCTCGTAAACGGTTTGAATTATAAAGTTATCGGAGTGGTTAAGGACGAGCAGACAGGAAAGCTTGTATATGTTCCAAAAAATTTTGTTAGGAACTCAAGAAATTTCGGAGTTCCACAAAACAGACCTAGAGTTTACATAATGGGATTCAGCAGAGATTATTATGGAGATGCCGTTGATAATCTTCCAAACGAACTTCCGATTTGCAGAAAAAAGCCTATATATGAAGACCTTCGCAACTTACTGGAAATGGATGCCGATGACAAGTATTTTCTGTCTTCGGGTTATGTGGAAACACTTGAACGTCATAAGGCAAGACACGAAAGCAAGGGAAACGGCTTCGGATATAAAATCGTAAACCTTCCCGAGATTGAACACCCTGTTTCCAATGCTATTCTTGCGACAGGCGGCTCTGGTAAAGAACGAAATCTCGTTATTGACCCCAAAGAAGGTGTTGCAGGTAAGGTTGTTACTTCAAAGCAGACTCCACTCAATGACAAAGGTATCAGAGCTATGACACCGAGAGAATGGGGAAAGTTGCAAGGCTTTGTGAATTACGCTTTCATTGACAAAAAAACGGGAGAAGATAAGTTCAGTTTTCCCGAGAAACTTGCCGACGGTCCAAAATACAAGCAGTTTGGCAATGCTGTTACAATTCCGGCTGTCGAGGAAATGGCTAAGTTTATGAAGAAGTGTTTGAAACAGCTGGAATAAATTCAATAAGGGAGATAAGTTTTATGGCAACCAAAAACAAATTACGAGAATATCATATAGTAAAAGCAAAATCTAAATCAAGTGTCATATTTACTGAACATATTTCTGATGATTTTACAACAATATCGGCAGCAAGCCCATCAAAGTATGTTAAATATTGTTGGGCGAAATATGAGTCATACGCTTCGACTCAAAAGCAGAATAATGCCATGAACGGAAAGGTATTTGAATTAATTATCGAAACTTGTCTGTTTAGAGAAAAGATTACACCAATGTTTTTGCAAGCAAAGGTTACTTTTGTTCCAAATGTCGATTTTGATGTGATATGTTTTACAGAAGAACAATATCCTATTGCAATAAGTTTGAAAACAAGTTTAAGAGAAAGATATAAACAAGCCGACTTGGAGGCTATAGCACTGAAATATGTACACAGAAATGCCAAAAATTACTTGATTATGTTAAAATTGGATGAAACAGCATCTTTGAAACAAAAGCTTAAAAAAGGGGAACTTTTGGGAATCAATGAGGTAATTGCCGCCGATGATGTTGAATTTGATGAATTTGTTGATAATATGAAGAAAAACAAATATATCAATCCTGGGAAAGTAGATATCATCACTGGAAATCTTGTGAAATAATGGAGGTGACAACGGATGACAGGAAATATCGGCGAATGGAGCGAACTTTACACTTTGTTTAAACTGCTTGCGGACGGAAAGTTATATGCTGCAGATGCAAATACAAATAAGATACCCGAAATATATTATGATGTTCTGAAAGTAATACGTGCACAGAAAAGCGACAAACTTGAATATTGTCGTGAATCTGAAGTAAAGATTGTTAACGCTGAAAATGGCAAAGTCATTTGTTCTGTTCCTATTGAAAAATTCATTGAACAGACGGATATTCTGCTAAATGGATTAAAGGGTCAAAAGAAAGCCAAAGGGGCATTTGAATTACCCGAGGTATGGAGTTTTGCGGAATCAATAAAGTGCAAAACTTTGAAAGCCAAATCACAGGATAAAGCGGATATTGTGCTTATGGTACATGACATTATGTGTGGCAGAGACGATACTTTTGGCTTCAGCATTAAATCACAGCTTGGAAGTCCGTCAACCTTGTTTAATGCTTCGGGAGCTACAAACTTTATATTTAAATTGAATGGACATATGATGACCGAAGAGGAAAAATCTATTTTCCATGGATACAAGTATTTTAAGGATAAGTTTGATTATCTTAAATCACTGGGTGGCAGTGTTGAATTTTTCAATACCGAAAACGAAATTCTTAACTTCAATCTGAAAATGGTTATGCCGGAAATGCCGAAAGTTTTTGCGGAAATGATGAAAGTTTACTTTGAAGGACAAACAAGTTCAGTTTCCGAGTTAACCGACATTGTGGCTGGATCTAATGTTGTTCACACACTTGACAACAAGGTCTTTCTGCGTCACAAAGTAAAAGAATTACTCACAAATATAGCACTCGGAATGGTACCAAATACCCTGTGGACTGGAGATTATGAGGCTACAGGAGGATATATCATTGTTAAAGAAGACGGAGATGTTGTATGTTACCACATTTACAATCATAATGCCTTTAAAAATTATCTTTACGCCAATACTAGATTTGATACGCCGAGCAAAAGCAAACATGGATTCGGTACGATTTATGAGAAGGACGGAGAACAGTATTTAAAGCTAAATGTGCAGATTAGATTTTTGAAATAGATAATATGATTCTTGGGAGGTATTAAAATGTTCAATTCGATTGAAATCAATTCTGATAGTCAATATAAACTATTAAACATAGAAGAAAGTCAATATTGTGATGTTAAATCAGAAATGATAGACCCCTCAAAATTATCTCAAACTATATCCGCATTTGCGAATGCAAGCGGAGGAGATATTTATGTTGGAATAAACGAAAACACTCATACCAAGGAACGTTATTTCGGTGGATTTATTAGTATAGAAGAAACTAATAAATATATACAAGTTATGGAGTCACTTGAGGGATTAAACGCAAATTATGACATAACATATCTGCATATCAAAAACAATCATTATCTTATGCAGATAACAGTATTTAAGACAAATTCAATAGTAAAATCCTCGGATAGTACAATCTATATAAGAAAAGGTGCACAAAACATTAAAATAAATGACCCTGATAAAATTAAACGATTGGAAATTGATAAGGGAATATTTCCTTATGAAAATGAGACAGTCCCAGAATCGGATATCCAAGATGCTATAGGTTCAAAGATATATGACATATTTTATCATGCTGTTATTCCTAATATAGAAAAATACACTTGGTTAAGAACACAAAAATTATGTATAGATTCTAATTTAAACATAGCTGGTGTTATGTTATTTACCGACGAACCACAAATCGTGTTACCAAAACGTTCAGCCATAAAAATATTTAGATATAAAACAACTAAAACAGGTAGCAGAGATACACTTGACGGCAATCCAATAACAATTGAAGGAAGTGCATATGATCAAATATACGCTTCGGTACAAAAAGTTAAATCAATTATCGAATCAATAAAGAAGTTTGATACTACTTTTAGTGATATATCATATCCTGAAACTACTATTCACGAAATCATAACCAATGCTGTTCTTCACAGAGATTACAGCATTGCCAAAGATATTCAAGTCAGAATATATGATAACAGAGTCGAAGTGGAAAGTCCTGGAAAGTTAGCAGGTCATATCACATTAAAGAATATATTGTTTGAGCAATTTGCAAGAAATCCAAAAATTGTAAGACTCATAAACAAATTTCCTAATCCGCCAAACAAAGATGTTGGAGAAGGTCTTAATACGGCTTTTAAAGCAATGAAGGAATTAAGACTAAAGCAGCCGGAAATCATTGAAACCGAAACATCTGTTATTGTAATAATAAAACACGAAAAGCTTTCTTCGCCAGAAGAAACAATTATGAATTACATGAAAAGTCATAGTGAAATCACCAATAAAATTGGCAGAGAAATAACAGGAATTGAATCTGAAAACGTTATGAAACGGGTTTTCTGGAAATTGAGAGATGCCCAAATGTTAGAAATGATACCAAATCGAAAAGGAAGTAAGTCAGCTTGGCAATTAGTTCAAGGAGCTAATGTAGATGAGTATATAGAACGAGAGCAATTGGAGTATGAACAATTGTCATTATTCGAAGAATGATTATTGTGATTTTTAGGTAAATGCATTTTATATAACTCAAATTAATTGGTAGATTCACTATAAAAACATAAACTAAGAAGGTGTTTTTTTGTATAAGCAAAGTGATTTTTCCAATTGGATGAAGCAAACGACAAAGTTATCCGATGCTTCAATATACAAATACATGCTTGCAGTCGGAAACATTTCCAAGGATATGCAATCAGAAAATGTTATAACAAAAGAATTGATTGAAATGAATCTTGCAGAACTTGATACAGTTATACCGATAATTCTGAACAATAAATATTTTATCGAGAAAAATACTCGTGGAAATAATATGTATAGCAACGCTTTAAAGCAATTTAGAGGTTTTGTTGCAACAATTGATGACAGAGAAATCAGCTATAAATCAATTATAGACAGCATAGAAAAGGATAACCGTTTGTCTGTTACCGAACGTGATTCATTGATACATTCAAGAATTGGACAGGGTCAATTTCGTGACAACCTTTTGAAAAAGTATTCTTCTTCGTGTATTGTAACAGGAATTAACCTTAAGAGAGTGCTCGTTGCAAGTCATATTAAACCGTGGGCAGTCAGTAACAATCAAGAACGTTTGAGCTGTGAAAACGGATTTCTATTGAGTGCAACGTTTGACCGTCTTTTTGATAGTGGATTTATTTCGTTTAAAGATGATGGTACTATGATTATTTCTCATTATGTCGATTATTCAAATAGGTCACGACTGCATATTTCAAATGATACTAAGGTGAATTTATTGGCTTCATCTGAATTGTTACATAATCTTGAATATCATAGAGATGTAATTTTTATAAAGTAGCCATAAAACAAGGTTTTATAAGCCAAAGCTACTTTTGTCAATAAAAAACTGAGTGCTTGTCTGTCAACTGCATCTAATATGAAGTTTCAATGATAGCATATTTAAATTAATAGGAGAGGTTTGTATATGTAACTACAAGGGACTGCTGCAGCTGTAACAGTCCCTGTTTTTAAATCCGTATAATTGAGATTTGACTAATTCGGATTATAATATTAGTTTTCTTGTAATGAAACTGTTCATCACTTCCCCTCAAAACTGTTATCCAACCATATTTTAAACTCTTCAAAAGTAATCTGACCATCAATGCACTCGTCACGTTTCAGCATAGCTTGATATTTCCACTTTTTAAAAGCAGCCGGTTTCATACTTCCGGTTTTGCTTCTTGCATAAAACCTTTTGTAATACCTTGAGTAAAGCTTAACAGCATCGTTACTGTGAATTTTCTCAAGGTATTTTTTTCGTGACGCAAGCGTCTGACAATTGAACGTTTCTCCGTCGGGAATTCTGTTACAATACTGTGTGTTGTAATTGCCTTTGATAATAAAATATTTTCCGCAGTAACCGCATCGTTTGATTTTAGCATTTGCCACCAGCATTTCCTTGAAGGTGAGCATTAACAAATCCTCTACTGTACTGCAAAGATAGACAACCTCAACACCTCGTCCTACGACATCGGGTAACAGCGATGTTAATGCATCAAGACCGTAATCTCTTTCAAACGGACTTGCAAATTCATTTGTGATTTTCATTATTACAGAATTGTCTCCATGCTCCTTCGCCAGTACTATTGCATCGCTTACTTCCTCGGAACTGTATTTTGCATAAACTTGTTCACCGATTCTTCTTGCCATAGCTACTGTATGTTTTGACAGCGTATCTAAATAATTATTCTTGATATGTTCAAAAGCAAATTTTTGTGTAAGCGTTTGTGGGAACGGTCTTTCAGGATAGATTTCATTGAAAAGCATCAGTCTTTGTGCCGCAGTATACTGACTGAATTCATCGGGATAAAAATCCTTGTCAAAGCAAAACATTGATAACTTTTGAAACTGCCGCTGAACGTCATACAGATATGTATGATATTGAACAGAACCTTGTTCGTCAAATATACTGGGCTCTGTCATCTTGCAGTAAGCGTGACTTTCAAGTTCGTCAACAGGCATTTCTATAAACTTCAAAAACTCTTCTACATATTCACTCTTTCTCTGATCATCAATCGTGAACTTAATATTAAACTGCAGCTCGTCTGTATTAACGCTCACTTCAAGTTTTTGTTCACTGAAAGCAATACTGCGATTGCTTTTGCGAATGTCATAATATTTATCCGCATTTTCAAAATCAAATTCTTCGTATTTCATAGCGTACCTCGATAAATCCTTTTTATTTATTATATATCCGCATTCAGGTTTTGTCAACTGTATTTTAGAAAATCAATATTTTCTAAAATCCGATAATTAACATCATTCGACAGAAAATGCGACCAAAGTCTTTACAAACATATTTCGAGGTGTTATTATATATATGCATCAATAGAAAATATTCGGTTTAAGAATAACATTTTCTATAGTATCTTGAAAATTGAATCCCACGCATGAGAGATACCAAGCAGCGAAGATCGTGCAGGAGGAGCAGGAGCGTACCAAGCATGGAAAAACGTCCTTAAATCAAACAAGGCTTTCTGACAGGAACTGTACTGTTGTGGGGCAGAAGAAAAAAATAAAAATGAAAAAACGAAAGGAAGATGCATATGAAAACCGTCAACAATAAATTCTACAGAAGATATATTGAACCGACATTTCCGGCAGCAATATACGATGACATCACACCTCAGGAGTTCATGGTGATGACTGTACTTTACAGCGACTACGATTACGATGAAAAGTGTGCGACGGTAAGTCGCAGAGATATTGCCCAGACCTGTAATATGTCCGTGAGAAACATCGACCGCATACTTAGTCAGCTTGTAAAGAAAGATCTCATAAGAGTGCAGAAACGTTATGCGCCAAGCGGCAGGCAGATAGAAAATTCCTACAAGCTGATATATCGTGATTACAGATCATGAATTGCGATACCCTCTGTGTCACTGTGCTATACCTTTAAGGATTAATACTAACTAATATTAATAATGGCAGAAGAAAGAATGATATGAAGTTATCAAAGATTGATTGATGATGCATGACGAATAGAATCGGCGGATTGATTTGCTGATTAACAGTCCGCCTTTTCTCTTTTGCAAATTAAAAAGGAGATGTGCAAAAGAGAAAAAAGTGTAATTAATTTAATCGCAACATAACGGCGATTTGTGCCATCATAGCTCGCACTAGAGTAAACATACCACTGTAAACGGTATAAGCCTACACAAGCGATTTGTGAGCGGTTTACGAGGGGATAAACGAGAAGTTCGGAAATCAGTTAAAAAGCACATCGGAAACCGGATATGTTGGTTATGAACAAATTTCCGATTTGCCGCATGACGATGAAAGTGAAATATTTCATTGCAGGTTAAAGTCATGGCGTCTGAAGCCGCCATGACCCTCACAGCGGACAGCAAAGCTGACCGCAAATATGCCGTAAATACGCAGTTTTTGCATTGGTCTTGTGTATATTTTAGGCAGTCGCCTCATGGAGTCAAAATACGGCTTTTTACGAAAATCAGGGGTCGTAAGTGCAGAAATGTGCGTAAAAGCAGCATATTTTCAGGAGTCGTGAGAAAAAAGGGAGTGGATTTATGGCAAAAGAAAAAATGGCTGTATATTTTCAGCCGGAAACAATTAAAAAGATCGAACAGGAGTATAAAGAGGATAATTGTGCCTCGAAAACAGAATTTATTGAGAAAGCCGTGAAGTTTTACATCGGCTACCTTCGTCAGCAGGAAGAGGTAAACTACCTCTCCCCACTGATTACGGAAACGGTCAAGGCACAGATAAAAGGTACAGAACAGCGGCTTGCCCGTCTGCTTTTCAAAGTCGCAGTGGAGCTTGGAAAGCTGTCGCATATGACTGCGGCGATAAATGATGTTGATGATGAAACATTGCAAAGTCTGCACGCTATGTGCGTAAACGAAGTACGGAAGATCAATGGAATTATCGATTACGAGGATGCTGTGCAGTATCAAAGAGATTAAATCAGAGGTGCCAAGAAAACAGTATGTGATTTTTATTGATACTGCTACAAGTAAAGAGAAAAATTTGGTTGCAGTTGGTGATTACATTGCGGCTGAAAAAATAGTAAAATTGTAGTACGGAGGTAGCTTATTGAAGATCGAATTTGACTACGAGGTAAGGCTGATGATTGAAATTCTCTTTGAAAAGGGATTGATAAATCAGCCTACATACCTGAACATCATCAGAAATTACGACAATCAAAAGCAGAAAAAAAGCACATGACTTTGAAAGGACAGGTGACCTGAATGTACACAACATTAAAGCCGGACAGGAACAGACAGCGAACGGTTGTGTTTTACGGACGAGTATCAACGGAGCACGAAGCTCAGATTTCCGCTCTGGAAAATCAGCTTCAATGGTACGACGATCAAGCTAAACAGCACAAGAACTGGAACGTGATAGACAAGTATATTGACGAAGGAATTACGGGAACGCAGGCTAAGAAAAGACCGTCGTTCCTGCAAATGATCGAGGACGCACGGCAAGGAAAATTCGATCTTATAGTTACAAGAGAGGTATGTCGATTCGCACGAAATACGGTTGACACGCTGACGTTTACTCGTGAGCTAAAGAACTTGGGTATTGAGGTTTACTTTGTTGAGGACAACATCTGGACAATGGACGGTGACGGAGAACTCAGACTTACGCTTATGGCTACTCTTGCACAGGACGAGAGTAGAAAAATTTCTGAGCGAGTTCGTGCGGGACAATATATCAGCCGCGAGAACGGTGTGCTATACGGGAACGGAAATATTCTTGGGTACGACCGAGTCGGCTCAACCTATGTGATCAATCCGGAGCAGGCGGAAACGGTGACGATAATATATGATTACTATCTGCACGGCTACGGAATAAAGAAGATCGTCAACGAGCTATATCGCCTTGAACGCAGGGACTCATCGGGTAACGTCAAGTGGGACGTCTCAAAGGTAAACAGAATACTGAAGAACGCAACCTACAAGGGCTATATCGGGTACAATAAATCAAGTACCAATAACTATCTGGAGCAAAAGAGGAAAAACAATTATGACACCTCAACCTACGTTTATCACAAGGGTGATTTCGAGCCGATCATCAGCGAAGCACAGTGGGACGAGTGTGCACGGATTATGAAATCACGCTGTCAGGTGCTAAAGAACAGTATGGGTAAGGATAAGAAGTTCGGACATAATCCGTCCGCCGACCCTTGGCTGAACAAACTGAAATGCCATTGCGGTTCGGGATTTAAAAAGTACAAATGGCGGACGAACAAGAAAGACGGCAAGGAGGTTTATGGTTATTCCTGCTATCGTCGCAGTCAGTCGGTCAGTCCACGTTATCTGTCAAATCACGGGATTGAGGCGGATGGTGTGTGCGATATAAAAGGCATTTGTCAATGGAAACTTGAAATGATGGCGGACAAGATTTTGGGCGAGGTGCTTGCGGACAGATATGAGATCATTGAAAGGGTGCTTGACTTGATCAACAAGCACTGCAAGGACGGAACCGATTCGTTGCAGAAAAACGCCTATATTATCAAATCCAAAATTGAAAAACTTGAAGCGAAAATACGCAAGCTGGTTGATATGTATGCCGAGGGAGATATTGAAAAGGACGAATACCGAACGGTCCGAGCTGATTCAGAAAATGAGCTTGAGTGTTTAAAAGCGGAGCTTAAAAGGAACGACACAGCTGATACGGTCAGCGGAAACTGCATAGACACGGATCGTATTCGCAGAACTCTTGATGAGATACTTTCTGCTGACAACGGTCACATCAACGATGAAATTATTAGCAAATTGGTATCAAGAATTACGCCAGTTGACAATACAAATTTTGAATGGATAATCAATCTCGGCGAGGAGAAAAGTGAAAAAATACGTTGTACGCTCACAGGCAGAAAAAACTCTGCTGAGCTTACGATTGGTGACGGCGAAAGCTGTCACTTTACATACTGGTTGATAAATCTACTTGGTTTAAACGGTGAAATTGTCATAAAAGCTCGTGCAGGTGAGCTGCTGCACAGGCTGCTATTGCACAGAAGAAGTAATTCTTGCAAAGTTTAGGATATCTGAATAGATAACAAAAATTTCACCCCGTGTCTTATGATACGGGGTGTTTTTGTGTGCGAATAAAAATAATAGAGGTCTGACGTTTGAGCCAGACCTCTATTTTGCTATGGATAATCACTTTTCCCTTATTTTTTTGTAGTCACGCTCTTTGAAACCGACCATGCACCGTAATATTTTGTGCCGTTCACTGTCGTGTAGGAACGGACACGAACGTAATATTTCTTTTTGCCGCTAAGTTTGGAAATTGTGGTCTTGTCGGTCTTGTTGTTTTTTATGGTGACTTTCTTTGCGTTTGTAAACTTGGAATTAGTTGCATACTGTATCTCATAGCCCGTTGCAGAGCCTTTCTGCGCCCAATCCACAAAAAATGCTTTGGATTTAGACGTAAGCTTTTGTATCTCCTGCTTGGCAGGATTTATTGTAAATGTCTTTGTGATAACGCCGCCATATTTGCCTTTGCCTGTTATCTTGACAATTGCCTTGCCGATTTTTTTGTTGTTTGAGTAGGAAGTTGTGTAATCAGTTCCGTTTTTCAGGGCAGTGCCGTTGTATTTCACAGTAATGTTCTGCGTTATAGCCTTGCCTGTGTATGCCTTGGTGGAAATGCCAGAAACGGAAGCTTTTGTGATATCATATTTTGCGGTCTTTATGTTTTTTATATCAGACCATGGGCCATAATAAGTCTTGCTTCCGACGTTTGTGTAGGAACGCACACGGACGTAGTAGGTCTTATCGGCTGTCAGACCGCTTATTGTCAGTTTATCTGGCTTGTTGGCAGTGAGGTGTTTGGAAGCCGCACCGCTCATGTTTGCGCTGGTGGAATACTGAATGTCATAGCCTGTGGCAGAGCCTTTCTGCGCCCAATCCACAAAGAAGCCTTTGTATCTTGTTTCAAGCTTTTGTATGGTCTGCTTGGCAGGGATAATGTCAAAGCCTGCGGTATAACTGACGTAGTAGTTGCCCATGCCTGAGATAGTGATGTTAGCGCGACCGATTTTAACATTGTTCGTGACTATCACACGATAGTCGATGTTCTGACGGAGAACTTTGCTTCCGTCCTTAACAGTGACTGTCGGAATAATTGCACTGCCTGTGTACTGTGCAGTGCTTGCGTAGGAACAGCCTGATGTTGGAAGCTTTTTTGTGGTGACCTTTACAGTGCAGACGGCAGACCTTCCGTTAGGCAGGGAGGCTGTTATCTTTGCTGTGCCTTTGCCCGTGGCGGTCACAACACCGCCTTTTACTGTGGCAACGGCTGTGTTGGAGCTTTTCCATGTTACTGTCTGAGGGGTGCCTGAGGTCACGCTGGCTTTTAGGGTAATGCTGTCGCCGTATGTGACTTCTTTTGACGTGGAGTCAAGAGTTATCTGTGTATTGTCGTCGCTGATAGGATAGCTTTTCAGGTCTGGCAGACTTGAAAGTGTAACAGCATAGTCGCTGTTATAGACCTTTTGCCACATACTTTTCTCGGTATATTTCTCAGAGCTTGATATGCAAAACTCACCGCTCCATGTGCCGAAATACGACCATGCGGTGTTTGTTTCAAAGGCTTTGTCAAGGTCGAAAAGACAGCCGTTTTCTGTAAGGGCAACTATTTTTCCGTTTGGTGAACAGTCTGTGGCTTCAAGATATTTTGAGCTTTGGGCTGAATAATCTCTTGTGCCGGGGTAGATATCCTCTCCGATTATGTCAACATATTCGTCGCCAGGATACCAATTTGCCGCCTGACCATTCCATACCCATATGATATTGTCAAGCTTGTATTCATTCGTGAGCTTGTCATATATTGCCTGCCAAAGCTTTTTGTAGGCTTCCGAGCCGTCTGCACCCCACCAGAACCAACCGCCGCTTGCCTCGTGGAGTGGTCTGAACAGTACCGGAACGTCTGCGTCAGAAAGACGTTTGAGTTGTTTGGCGATCTCGTCAACGTCGCTCATAAGAGTGTTGTAGCCTTTATGGTCTGAGCCGTTCATTATTTTGGTAAGCGAGAACTTTGAGCGGTCAACGTTTTTGGTGTAAAAACCACCCCACCAACGTGGATTTCCGCCGTCTGTACCTGAGAGAAGATATTTGTCAGGGACGTTCCAATGCCAGCAGAATGTTACTATTCCACCTGCCCGTGAGAACTCGATAGCTTTTTCGACAGCGTCGGAGGTGTCACCGTTCTGGACACGGCATGGAGTATAGCGCATAAAGTCAAGACCCAACATAGCAGGGGTCTGACCAGTGGCGGACTTTATAGCTTTGAACTCAGCGCCGTTAAGACCACCGTCGCAATACTGTCCTGTTATGACCTTTTTGCCGTAAACGTCTTTCATATAGCTGTAAAGGCGCTGTGTGCTTTGTGAAGCGTATGGGTCAACGAGATTTTCAGCGGCAGTGTAGGCATTTGAAGAGCTCATTTTTTCTATGGTTATGTAGTCAAGAGAAAAATATCCCCACGACATTGTTATTTTGACAGTGTTCTGACCCTTTTTGAGATAAATACCATTCACTGTGGACGCTTTATAGGCAGAGCTGTTTGCACTGCTGAAAGTGCCTGCATTTGAGCCGTTTACAGAAAGGTTGTTTATCTTATTCGAGCCTTCTCCGCGGCTGTAAAGCTTTATTTTGTAGTATCCGCTTTCGCTGACTGTAACAGTCTGTGACCATGTGCAGCTTGAGTCTGAAAAACGAACTGACCTAGAGCCTGATGCGGAGCTGTCTGTTTGGATATAGGCAGAGCCACCTAAAGTGCCGTTTTCGGCTTCATATTTCAGCGTCTGCTGTGCAAAAACAGAAAGCTGAGCCGAGCCTGTGGTGAGCATTGCCACACTTAAAAATGCGGCTGCGACCTTTTTGATATTGAACTTCATAGATGTTTTTTCCTTGTTATATTATTTACTGATAAAGCTAAGAGCTTAAAAGCATACGTTTATTTTAGCATAATTTTTGTGAATTGTAAACAATATATCAAGGCTAATTATAAGATGATTTGTAAACTTTAATTTTGCTTATTTCATTAGCCAAATTTCGCAGACGTATTCGGTCGTGTATGAAATATCACCATTAGGGTTTTCATAGCGATGATTTCTGTCATATATGATACACCCGAGATATTTGTAATCCAGTCTTTGTGAATAAACTGTAAGGTCGCCTTCGTCATCATTGAAAAGTAAACATGAGAGATCCGTTTTTTTGGCAAATTCAAGTGCTTCATCATAGCTTTTAAGATTGTCAGTAAGAACGCCTGCAAGTATTAATTCTCTATCTGATGGGAGGTCAACTTCATTAAGATTGCTGTTAAGCTTATTCAATGTTATTTCATTCCAAGTGTCGATCTCGCCCTCACTTTCCACATAGAGGACAAGTTCTCATTTTTTACGCTCCCTTGATTTGGTTATTTTAATTCTATCACATTTTCTGTAAATTGTAAATATGTGTGAGACGTTTTGCATGATTTTCTTTTATAAAAGAATGCTCACTGTCTATGCAGGCTTTTATTTGACATTTCGTCATTCATGTGATATAATCATAGTGTGAGCGAGCTATGCGATAGCGTAAACGTTCTAGGTTTATGAGGAAAGTCCGAGCATCATAGAGCAGGATAGCTGATAACGTCAGCCGAGGGTGACCTTAGAGCCAGTGCAACAGAAATATACCGCCAACTTTTGTTGGTAAGGGTGGAAAGGCGGGGTAAAAGCCCACCAGAATGGCGGAGACGTCATTGCTATGTAAACCTTATCCGATGCAACACCAATGGTAGCTTGCAAGTCAATGGTTGCTCGTCAGACTTGGGGCTATAGGTGGCTAGAGCTGTGCGGCGACGTACAGTCCAGATAGATTATCGCACTCGACAAAACTCGGCTTATCGGTTCGGTCACATTTGCTCCGTCAGTTAAACTTTTTTAAGCTTAACTACGGGGCTTGCTTTTTAATAATATATAAATTTAGTCATTTGTTTTGTATATTATAAATAAATTTCTATAATTCCCCTTGTGATTTTACGGAGAATATGTTATAATAACGCTAGACGTATTTATATAAGCAGAGGAGGGCTGTTTGTATGGACATACCAGATAAGACCTATAACGAAAAGTTCGAGAGCTTTTTGAAAATACTTGAAAGCGATGACAGATTTGATAATGTGTGCAAGAATTTTCTCGAAAGTATTTGCTCTGCGCTTTATGTCAATGCGGCTACGGTAACTGTTTCAGGCTATGAAAACTCAGAACCTTTGAGTTATGAATTGATCGCTGATACACATAAATATACTGTATTTGCTTTTGATAAAGAATTTAATAGAAATAGATACAATGCAATGAAAAAAGCACTTATGCAAACTGGTATCCACGTTGCGGATAAGGCTCACCCGAATGGAGATAATGAGGAAATAACCCTGCGTGGAGCGGTGTATCCTTGTTCACTCACTTGTGCTGTCAAGGACGCAAATAAGTATGTTGCATATTTCAATCTTTTGTCCTCTGATCCTGAGAGAGTATGGTCACCTGAGGAGATACAGCTAGCCTCACGTCTGACATACATACTTTCTGGCATGCTCCATACCAGGAGAGCGGCTGAACATGCTGAAAGCACTACTCGCACGCTTACTGACGTTATGGATAATATGAATTCCTATGTGCTTGCAGTGGTACAGGACAGCGGTGAGATAGTTTTTGCCAGCAAGATTTTTGAACAGTATTATGGAAAACTGGTCGGCAAAAAGGAAAGTGACGTTTTCAGCAAGACTTGGTGTGAGCTTCCTGCTCACAAGGAAGGAATGCTTTTTGGAGGAGATTATTATTCCGAGATCATGGACAAATGGTTCAATGTGTCGGAAAAGCTCATAAAATGGCATGATGGCAGGACTATCAGACTTTGCACACTTAATGATATCTCAGAAAAGATAAATTATGAGAGGGTCATCGAAAAGCAGGTCTTTTACGATAATCTCACAGGTCTTCCTAACAGATTAAGTCTTGACAAGAGTATACAGGGCATTATTGAAAGCGATGAGATCAGTACTGTTATGCTCATTGACCTTGATAATTTCAAGAACATAAATGACAGCTATGGTCATAATAATGGTGACCGGCTTCTCAAAGAGATAGGTAAATTCTTTGTGGATTTTGCCCAGAAGAATAAAAAGCTGAGCGTTTTTAGATTTGGCAGCGATGAGTTCGTTGTGCTTCTGAGAGATCAGGATCAGACCGAGATCGACGAAATATGCAAGATCATACATGATAAGTTCAACACAGAGTGGCAGATAGCTAACAGCAGTTGCTATTGCACTTGTTCAATGGGCGTGGCGAAGTTTCCAAAGCCCGATGATACTGTAAATACGGTACTTAAAAGGATCGACCTTGCCATTTCATATGCGAAAAAGCAGGGCAAGAATTGTACTATAAATTATAATGAAACTATCGGCAGGATACTTTCAAGGCAGATCGAACTTGAAAGGCTCATGCACAAGGATATCACAAACGGCTTTGCACATTTCACGGCGTACTATCAGCCTATATTCAGCAGCTCCGAAAAGAAGCTTGTGGGCTGTGAAGCGCTTATGAGGTGGAATCCACCTGAGTTCGGTCAGGTTTCCCCTGCCGAATTTATCCCTATGGCGGAAAGGCTTGGCTATATCAATCTATTGGGCGAAAACATGATAAGGATCGCAGGCAGACAGTGCAAAAAGTGGGCTGACGCAGGGCTTGATTTGAGAATGAACATCAATCTGTCTGTAGGTCAGATAATTGAGCCCGATTTCCTTGACAAGATAGACACACTTTTTGACGAAACAGGCGCACCCCCTGAGAAGATATGTTTTGAGGTCACAGAAAGTCTTGCTATCCATGATATGGAAAAGATGAAGGAGCTTTTGAGGCATATAACAGACAAGGGCGTGAAGATCGCACTGGACGATTTCGGAACGGGATATTCTTCGCTTAACTGCATAAAGGAAATGCCGCTGAATACCATTAAAATAGACAAGTCGTTTATTGATGATATCGCAAAAAATCCTGACACTGCGGTGTTTGTTAAAATGATAGTTAATCTTTCTCACGACCTGCATATAGCAGTTTGCGCAGAGGGCGTTGAGGAACAGGTGCAGTTCGATATCCTGAGAGATCTGGAAACTGACGTTATACAAGGCTATTATTTCGGCAGACCTATGCCGTCAGACAAGTTTGAGGAGAAGTTCCTTAGCGAGAAACTCCAGTCAGTAAAATAAGTCGCAAAAAAAAGAAAGTTCGACCGTCGGGCGTAATACTCGGCGGTCTTATAAATATGTAAAAATCAAAAATAAAGACCTGCAAATAAAAGTCAAGCCCCAATTAAGTGAATTTACAAACA
>ERZ773115.1325-NODE-1325-length-23143-cov-3.555830_pt1 | contig 23143 bp, 11 predicted proteins | sample MGYA00511116_ERZ773115 | MGnify/ENA primary metagenome ERZ773115 (study PRJEB29015, sample SAMEA2737869) | human gut metagenome | biome: human gut; feature: human-associated habitat; material: faeces | place: China | collected 2012 ... | reverse complement strand
ACGAGTGCTATTTTGACTGTTCTATTATAATGGCAAGCCGGGATATTGTCAACAAAAACGACGGTTCTGCAATGCAAAAAACTGCAAAAGACCCCACCGGCAGAGGGAATTGCCGACGGGGCCTTGAAGATGTCGATGTTTACCCTCTCAGTCATCGCTGCGCGATGCCAGCTCTCCCGAAGGGCGAGCCATTGGCAGATCGGGCAGCGAATACGGACTGCTTGGGTTCAATTGGCGGTAAAATAGCGGGCGCTGTGCTCAATCATCCGCAGCTTCGTCCAGGTTGCCCAGCTTTCTGGCCTGCTCGACGACGGCGGGCACCAGCATTTCGGGCAGGATCTCATAGCGGGCAAACTCGGTGGTGAACCAGCCGCGGCCCTGCGTGGTCTGACGGATGAAGGTGGTGAAGCTGCTCAGCTCGGCCAGCGGCACTTCGGCGATGATGGTCTGCATCCCGTCCTCATCCGGCTCCATGCCCAGCACACGGCCGCGGCGCTTGGTGACGTCGCCCATGATATCGCCGGTGTTGTCGTTGGGAACATGCGCTTTCAGGGTGTGGATGGGTTCCAGAATGACGGGGCCAGCTTCGGGCATCGCGGCCTTATAGGCCAGCTTGGCCGCCATGATGAAAGCCATTTCGGAGCTGTCCACGGGGTGGTAGCTGCCGTCCAGCAGGGTGGCCTTCAGGCCGACCACAGGATAACCGGCCAGCACACCCTTTTCTGCGGCCAGACGAACGCCCTTTTCAACGGCCGGGAAGAAGTTCTTCGGGACACTGCCGCCGAAGACCTTTTCCTCAAAGACGACCTGCTCGCTGTCGCAGGGCTCAAAGTTGATAACGACATCGCCGAACTGGCCGTGGCCGCCGGTCTGCTTCTTGTGGCGGCCCTGCGCCTTGCAGCTCTTGCGGATGGACTCGCGGTAGGGTACGCGCGGTGCCTCCAGCGTGATCTCAACGCCGAACTTATTCTTCAGCTTGGCAAGCGCGGCCTCCAGATGCTGGGTACCCAGACCGCTGATGATCTGCTGCTTCGTCTCGGGATCGACCACAAAGCTGATGGCGGGATCTTCCTCGATCAGGCGGGCCAGCGCGCCGCTGACCTTGCCCTCATCGCCCTTCTTGGCGACCTTGACAGCCATGCGGTAGCAGCTGACGGGGTAGACGGGTGCGGGCAGCGCTACAACGCGGGCGGGGTCGCACAGGGTATCGCCGGTCTTGGCGGTGGCCAGCTTGGCAACGGCGCCGATGTCGCCCGCCGCGATCTCGGCGGTATCGGTCTGCTTTTTGCCGCAGACCGTCAGCGTCTTGCCCATGCGCTCCGGCTGGCCGGTGCGGGCGTTGACGACGTTGCTGGCAGCGGTCAGCTTGCCGGACAGCACCTTGATAAAGCTCAGCTTACCGACAAACGGGTCTGCCACGGTCTTGAACACATAGGCACACAGCGGTGCAGCATCATCGACCGCGATGTCCACAGGGCTGCCGTCCTTATCCTCGGCCACGGCTGCGGCGGTATCTGCGCCGGGCAGCAGCACATTCATGTTGTAGAGCAGCATATCCAGCGCCTGCATGTTGACGGCGCTGCCGCAGAACACGGGGGTGATCTGGCCGCTGCGCACGCCGGCGGCCATGCCCTGCACGATCTCCTCGGTGGTGAAGGCCTCACCCTCGAAGAACTTCTCCATCAGGGCCTCGTCCGTCTCGGCGATGGCCTCGCTCATGGCCTGGATCAGACCCTCAAAGCGGTGGCCGATGTCGGGCACCTCGATCTGCACCTGCTTGCCGCCCTCATATTTGAAGGCCTTCTGGCTGAACAGGTTGATGTACGCGACCGTGCCGTCATCAAGGCGGACCGGCACGACACAGGGGCAGACGCTCGGGCCGAACTTGATCTTCATCTGCTCAAGGATCTTAAAGTAATCGGCGTTCTCAAGGTCGGCCTTGGTGACAAAGATCATCCGCGCCTTGTTGTTTTTCAGTGCCAGCTGGTAGGCCTTCTCTGCGCCGACGGTAACGCCGGAGCGCCCGGATACACAGATCAGCACACTCTCCGCTGCCATGATACCCTCGGCGGCGCCGGTCTCAAAGTCAAACAGACCGGGGGCGTCGATCAGGTTGTACTTGATGCCCTCATACTCGACCGGCACAACGCTGGCATTCAGCGATGCCTTGCGGCGGGTCTCCTCGGGGGCGAAGTCACTGGCAGTGGTGCCGTCCTCCACGCGGCCCATACGCTCGGTAGCGCCGCTCATGTACAGCAGTGCCTCGGTCAGCGTTGTTTTGCCGCAGCCGGCATGGCCGGCCACCAGAATGTTGCGGATGTCTTTGCTTGCGTAGCCCATGGATCGTCAAACCTCTTTTCGCGCCGGGGCGTTTCCAACCGCCCTGCGGCGTAGATATTCTTTGCGGCGGAGTGAATTTTGAACACTTCCCACCTGTTTGATACTACTTTACCACATTGTTGTGGAAATTTAAACAGTTTTTTTAGATTTTTTGTAAAAAATTTTAGGCAAAAGATTGTGTAAAGTGTAAAAAAAGAGCCGCGCACCGGCGCGGCTGGAAAAATTGCTTATTTCTTCGTTGTTTTTTTGCGGCGGCGGGCGCGTCCGCTGTCAGCCTTGATCTCCGGCACATAGACATTGTAGCTCAGCAGATACCGGCCGTGGGCGGGCACGCGGTAGAAGGCCGCCTTGATGCGCTCCAGCGGGCTGGAGCCTGTCTCGGCCGCGCTGCCGCTGAGCATGATGACATACTGCATATCGCTGTAGCGGGCGGCCACATCACACTGGCGCAGCGTGGTGTGGATCAGCTCGCCAAGCTGCTCCACCATAGTGGCGGTCTCGGCAGGCTCGGCATTCTGGCCGGGGGCCACCGTCACGATGGCCAGAAACACCGGCAGACCGTAGCGGGCCTGCACACCGCGCAGCACACGGTAGGTCTCCTTAAAGGTTTCAAAGTCGCAGAGGCAGGCACCGGTGTTTTCGGTGTCGGGCAGGGCGGCGGTCAGACGGGAAAGCTCGCTCTCCATGTTGCGGTCCGCCTGACGCATCTGGCGGTAGGCAGAGCCGGCGCGCCCCGGGTCAATGGCATGGTGCAGGCAGCCCATTGCGTTGCCGCGGCGGGCAAGGTCCTGTGCCTCGGTGTGGCGGCCCAGCGATTCCAGCGCCACGATCTCCTCCAGATAGAGGCGCTCCTCGTAGGGGTCCAGCTCAAGCGCGTGGGCACACAGCGATATAATGCGGCCGCTTTCGCCCCACTTTTTGCAAAGCTCCAACAGGCCCAGAATGGCCGTGCGGTACTGCCCGTGCAGCCGAACGCTGACGCTCTCGACCCATGGCTCGGTGGCAAACTGGGGCAGCAGACGGCCCTTGTACAGGTTGACGATCTCCTCATACAGGCGGCCGCGGCTTTCGGGGTCGGCCTCGCTGCGGGCCTGCTCTGACAGGTCGCTGACCTCAAACACATCCACGCTGCAATCCAGCGCGGGGTTCCACTGGTAGCTGCCGCGGCTGGTCTGGATGCAGCCCTGCAGCTCGGTCAGGCCCTCGGCCTCGATCATATTGCGGAAGCGGTGCAAAATCGCGCGCAGCGCCATATCCGGGTTGGTCGAGCGCTCGCCCGCCCACAGCGTATCGGTGATGGTCTTGTGGGACACCCGCTCCCCGCGCTGCAGCACAAGGTACTGCACCAGCGCCGTTGCCTTGCGGGACTGTGCCAGCTGGGCCAGCACCGGCCTGCCGTTTACGCGGATCTCAAAATCGCCCAACATTCTGATTTCGATTGTTGCCATGTGGTATTCCTCTCTGCTTAATACAACGGGGCGCAGCGCCCCACCTTTCCCATATTGTTCTATAGTATAACAAAAATCAAGAGGTTTGTCCAGTATAACACGGGATGTTCTTGCTTGGGCGGTGCTTCACGACACCGCCGGGTTGCTGCCGTCCCAGCTGCCGGGTTCCTCGATATACACCGGTGCGCCCGGCAGCGGCACGATCGCCTTTTGGGTACACAGGGGCACGGCATTGCCCTGCGCGTCCTTCTGGGCTACGGTCAGCACAACGGTCAGCGCCGTAACATGGGCGTATTTTTCCCCCTCGGTCTTGGTATAGCTGCGGGCATAAAACTGCAGGTCACTGATAAACATCCCCATGTAGGCGTCCTTGGGGTAGGCTGTCGTGTAGGCGTAGGCAACATTAGGCAGGTCTGTTCCTTCTGATGTCACTTCATGCTGGGGCTTATAGGTGTTTTTTTCCTGCAGATAGAACCGCATGTGCAGGTAACCATCCAGCTCGTTTGCAGCTTCTTGGGTCAGCAGCGGCGTTCCGTCCGCCTTTGTCAGCGCCGGGACCTTATCCTTGTCGATCAGCTCAATATGATTGGGATAGACGCTGAACTCCAACGCCGTACCGCTGCTGACACCGATTTTTTCTTTGAACACCGTGTCCAAATCACTGTCTGTTGCACCGTCCGCAAAGCGGATATACCCGTTAGCGTTCAGCAGCTCGCCGCGGATGGTCTCGATCAGCGCATCGGCCAGATTCTGGGCGCGGGTCTGCTGCTGCACCTGCATATACGCCTGCGCGCTGGGCTGTATCAGCGTGACAGCCGCAAGCGCAAACAGCGACAGCAGCACCATGCAGACAACAAGCTCGACCAGCGTTGTCCCCCTTTTGTTTTTCAGCACTCGCATCATGGTGTTCCCTGTCCCCCGCTGGTATTCGACTGGCCTTTGCTGTAACGGTGGAAGGTGTAGGCCTCATCCGTGCCATCCTCCGAGGCCTTTGCCTCAAGCTTTTGCTTTTGGACATTCCCAACAACAAACTGTGCGCCCGTACCGGTAAAGGTATAGCTTGCAGTGTCGCCGTCATTCACCCATTGGGGCTTTCCATCTCCGGCGGGGTACAGCTTTTCGCACTGCGCATAGGCCGTCTGGCGGATCGTTTCCGCCTTCAACGACATGGTGCGCGCATAACGCAGGGACACCACGAACAGCGCCGTAAACATAAGCAGCAGCACAAAGGAGACGATCACTTCCACAATCGTTTCTCCGCTTTGATTTTTAAGGTATCTCGACATAGCCGCTCCTTTCCGGGTCATTGGCGCACAAATTTGCTGCTCTTATCCGTCCGGTTCAGGTCATAGTGGATCTTGATTTCAGTATCGGCGTCCTCGGGCAGTGTATATGTGCTATCAACATCCGTGCGTTTAAAAACGAGCTTCTGACCCGTTTCATTTTCGCCAACCTTGGTCAACTGATAACTGCTATACCGGGCCGTGTCCGTGCCAATCGTATAGTACGCCACTTCACATGTGCTGGTGTGCTGGTAGCTCCTTGTGTAGGAGAACTTCTCGCTTCCCTGCTTTGCAGTCACCGTCACCTCCACAACATAATCCGACAGTTCCTTATCTTTAAAGCTGTCAAGCTGGCCGTTAAGTGCAGTAATGTCATAGCCCTTTGTTGCCAGCGCTGCAACATACTCGCTTTTATCCACCTCGTCAGCCGGCGTTTTTTTGAGCGTGATCTCCAGCCCGCTGCTTTCGTCCGCAAAGGTATGCTCCGTGGCATCGCTGTAGGTAGTCTGCAAAAGGTAGTTTTTGTCAATGAACGCTGCCAGGCTGTCCGCCTGCGCACTGCCCGCTGCCGTGCCATAGCCGGTCAGCTGGTCATCCAGCACATCGGAAAAGCTCGTTGCAAGGGTATACACCTCCTGCTCTATCAGCTGGCGGTTCGCGTTCGCCGTCAACACAGACGCCGCATAGACCAGCGCCGCAGACAGCGCCGCAAAAACCGCGCCGATACACAGCACAAGGATCATTGACAACCCCTGTTGATTTTGCATGATACCGCGGGCTTTTCTGCCCATAGGTATACCCTCCTTCATTGTGTTATCCCACTGCAGGCAGCTCCTCTTTCTCCGCTGCAGCCGTTTCGGGCGTTGCCCGCAGGACACGCGCCGCCCGCAAAACCGGTGGTGCCGCGGCAGGGCTTTGCTCTGCTGCAGCGTCCTGCGCGGGCTGCTCCTCTGCTGTCAGGGTCAGGGCGGCAGCTGTACCGTCATTCGGCACAGCCAATTCCAGCTCATCAGACGCAGTGGTCTTATCCGCATCGCCTTCGGCCAGCACAGTAACCTTACCGGTAATGCGCTGGCGTGTATCGTCCTTGTGAAGCAGATCGACAATGTCAGGCAGCGTTACGCGGTAGCCCGGCTCACCGTCACGGTCAAGGTATTCCAGCGTTGCAAAGGTTTCAAGCTTATAGCGCGGCGTACCGCTGGCGTCCTTCAGCTCATAATGTCCCTCCAGCGTCACATGGTTCGTTGTAAGCACGGGATCATTGTCCTTGTCAAGGACTGCCGCCCCATTCTCGTCTGTCTGGACCGTAGTGGTCAGATCATAGAATGTGCGCCCGTTTTCTTTGCTCTGCGGGATCGTGATCGTATAGGTTTTATCCTTTATTGTAACAACCTTTGTCACAGACAGGATTTCCCCGCACTTGGTTGTGATCGTACCGCCCTCGTTCATTACATTCCGCTTGGCCACAGTAAAGGTGATCTTGTCGGCTGTTTTGCCATCGGCAGAGGTGATCTCCAGTTGATACTTGTCTGCCAGACCTTCCCCTGTTTCCTTGCTGTAGTTTACAGCGTTCCATTCCACTGCATAGCGGGAAATATCCGCCTCTATGCTTGCGGGCGTCCATGGCGTCGCACCATCAGCGCCGAACAGCTGCAGGGTTGCCTTGGAATCTACAGTTGTAAAGGCGTTCTGGTTCGTCTGCGGTGCATCCAGCTTGATCTTGGGCAGCTGCATCTGGGTGGGTGTTTCGTCCAAACTGTCTGCGACATAGTAGTACCAGTTGGAGCTGGCGGTTGTGCCATCGGTGGACATGCTGCGCAGGGCGGGCAGCAGCCAGTAACCGGCATACTCCGGCTTCATGGTAAAGCTTTCATCGCCAAGTGCAAACGCTGCGCCGCCCGCTGTTGTTTCTGCCTGTGCGCCGCCGTCCATCCGGCCTTCCGGCAGCAGGCGCAGCACGCGGCCGGGGTCGGCCAGCATATCATTCAGCGCGTCCGTCAGGTTTTTCAGGCATGTAGCCTTATCATCGGGCGTCCGCGCTTGCTGATAGCTGTTCGCCAACTCCGCGATTTGCTTGTAATCCGCGGCATCTTTAAAGAGATAGCCCATGTAGTAGTAGCTGCCGCTGCTGGCGTCTTGAACCGTCAGCGTCAGCTTCTCCTCGGTCAGGAACCGGGTCTGGCTCGGCGTCTGGTAGCTTAACTTGGCTGCGGTCACAACAGGTGCAGTAAGGCGCGTTTCGACAAGCAGGGGGTTGCTGTACTCACCGTTCGGGCTGCAATACTTCAATTCGTCAACCGCATTTGCTACGACATAGAACCGCAGGGTTTCGCCCTGATACTTCTCAAAGTCAACGGTGCAGCTGTTTTTCGTGATGCCCGGCCAGCTGGCAAGCGCCGTCCAAGTATTGCCGTCAAGCTTTTCCGCGTACAGGGTATATGTCACCGTGGCATCGTCTTTGGCGTCCGCGCTTGCGGGCCAGGTGATGTCGTAGTTCAGTGCATTGGCGCTGTTGTCGTTGGTGCGCATGATGCTGTTGACCTGACCTACCGCAGACAGACGCTGCTTAACAACACAATCTGCCTCGCCCGCCAGACCGATTGCATTGGTGTCCCCATCGCCCGGCTTGCGGGTGACATGCAGCCGCACCTTATCATAGCGCCAGCTGCCGCTTGCAAGGTCATCGTCCACGCAGAGGGTCAGGGTATAGGTGCCGGTTCCGGCGTTAAATGTAGTTTTACCCGCCAGCGACATGCCGTCCTTCAGCTCGATTTTTTCCTTGCCCGCGATTGGGGTGGTTTCGCTATCCTTTTCGGTCAGCAGGCCGTACAGGGTGACATCGTAGGCATGTTCTGTTGTATCTAGCGCGGTACCGGCCGCATTGTACTGCGTCCATGTAAAGGTATAGTTCAGCTTGTTGTCGGTGCTCACCACACCCGTGGCAGTATTGCTTACCGTGGGGGCTTTCAGAAGTGTGAGGTTGAGGTTGTCCGTGCGAATCTGCTTTTTAGCCATGTTATACCACTGGTCACCGGTTGCAAAGAACTGCAGCGGGGTTAGGTGGTAATAGCTGAATTTGCCGTCCGCACCGCGCACGATCTCGATGCCGTTGTTCCAGCTGACGAGGTTATTGTTACCCTCTCCAATAGCATTCAGAGCCTCATCTGCGGTGATTTCCCAGCGGGTCACGACCTGCGGATAACCGGCATCAATAGGCACAGAGATGACCTTCAGGTCGGTGTAGCTGCCGTCAAAGACCACGGCGGGCAGGTTGCTCAGCACAAATTCCGTGCCGCTGCTGTAGACCGGCTTTTCCAGCGCAGCAAGCGTCACATACTGGCCTTTCAGCGGCTTTGTGTTGGTTGCTGCTGTACCCTCTGCCGCATTGCTGATTGTTTCATCACCGTTGTATTGACCCACCAGCATAACGCGGTAGTTCGGCACGGTGTTGAAGATCGTATCAGCGGTAAATTGCAGGTTCACGGTAATCGACAGATCATCCGCCGTGCTGCCGGTTATGACCGGCTCGCTTATAGACGCCGTACCGTGGGCAAGGCCGCTGTTTCTATTTTGATCATTGTCCTTATAGTATGTCCTAGGAATACCGATCTCCTCATCATAGCGGGCAGACTCCATCCATGCACCTGTTGCACCTTCACCCGGGGTTGCCGTGGCGCGCAGGCGGGTGGCCGAGCCAAGACCTTCTGTTATCAATGCCTCGGTTTTGTTTTTATCCAGCGTAATCTTCGTACCGGATTTGTTCATCAGGTAGGCGGTTACTTTCCAGTCACCCGCATCTTTGTAATCGCTTGCGTTTGTCAGCACAAGATACTGGCCGTAGGCCTGTCCGTTGCTGGGCTGTTTTTTCAGGCGGATCTCCAGCTTCGGGGTAGGCAGGGGGCGCACGAAGTACTGCGGGTCAGACTTTACCTCTGCACCTGCGGCAGTTCCGTTCACGGCCTTTACACCGACACAGAATTGGCCGGTGCCAATAGCGTTCGCCAGCGCATCATCCGCGTCAAACAGATAGCGCGTGCCGTAGACCTTTATGTCTTGGTAGCCCGTTAAAGCAGTCTTTTTGCCGCTTTCGTCAACCTTATACAGCGTTACCAGATAATGGCTTACATTCTGTATCTTGTTATCCGGGAAAATGCCCGGTGTGTCCGCGGCCGTCCATGTCACCTCATAGCGGCCATAGACAGCGCTGCTATCTTTTTTATGCGCAACTTGCAAGCCAGAGACCGTCCCGGGGCCGCGCTGGTCCAAAACTTGCGTATAGTAGTTCTGGATCAAGTCATCCGTGATGTCCTGCATACTCGGGCCTTCGCTGTTGTCTTTCTCGCTGTACCACAGCAGGATGGTGGCAAGAGCCTTGTTGTTGATATCATTATTGTTCGGGTCTGTGCCAACATAGAAAATCGTTGCCTGTTTTTGTTCAGCGGTTACAGGCCTTATGAAACATTTTCTAGTATCAACCGTATCCAAAGCCCGCGTGTTTGTCATCATACCTGCCGCAAAGAAACGGTTTCCGCTCTTTATGGAGTTATCAATACCCGCATACAGCCGTGTACCATTGTTATAGTGGCCGCTATACTTGGTACCCCAATAAACACCCGAAGACACTTCCTTTTTGCTTGGTTCTTCTTCTTCAAGCAACAACAATGCCGCAATCTTTTGTTTATCAAAACTGTTTTCGTCCATAAAGTAGTTGCCGTAGGCCACGATGTTTTCGCTTCCACGGTTCATCGCAATGGGTGCATTATTGGAACTAACAGTATTTTTATACAGAGCAAAACAATTCGTGACTGTGGTGGATGCACTCGTTGCACTGCCATTGCCACGGTTGCCGCAGATACCTGCAAACAAGTTGATATCGCCTGATTTAAGTGAAATTGTAACATCCGTAGCGTAGTTACGGCAGCGGTCAATATAAACCTCGACCTTATTCGGAATTTTTGTTCCACCGTCACCAAATGGTCCCAGCCAGCCCATGATGCCGGCTGCCAGCGACTCGCACTGCATCGTAACATCGCCGTTCACGCAATCGACAATGTTGATGCGCAGATAGTCATTTGTACCGTCCGCCATGACCACCTTGCCAAGGATACCGGCAACATCGTTGGCGCCGTGCTTTTTGTCACCCTCCCAATTTCCGCTGGACAGAATATCGCCGTGGTTCTGGCAGGAGAGGATGTTTGCCGTGCCGCCGGGGGTAGGCTGGTCAAAAAAGCCCACAATGCCGCCGACCGTGCCCGAACCGCCGCCACAGTTGGTATTGGTGTTAAGGCTGCCGAAGTTGAAGGATTTTTCAATCGTGCCGCCGTTTTTCAGCCAAGAGGCAATGATGCCGCCGATATAGTTGGAGCCGCTGTCAAACACAGTGCCAAGGTTCACACACTCGCTGATGACCCATTTGTCATCGGTCGTGTTCTGCTGCACGCCGATCACACCGCCCACATAGGCAATATTTTTGTTGTCTCTATAGGTCGTGTCATCGTCATTTTTATTGCTTTCTGTGCGGGTAAAGCGGCGCACAGCGGCGCAGTTGACCAGCAGCTTGACCTCGCCGGTTGCCTCGTTCATGCCGATCATACCGCCGATTTTGGATTCATCGGTCGTGTTGTCACCGTAGACAAACCACTTGCCGGTTGCCGCGCCTGTGATCGTACCGTTGACAGTGTTGAAGCCTGCCACGCCGCCCAGGTAGCCGCTGGATTTGCCGTTTGTAGTAATTGTGCCGCGCAGACCGACCAGCAGGTCATTTTGGGAAAGGCCGGTGGCGGTGTAGACATTGTTGTTATTTAGGGACACCGTGTCAACGCCTTTAAGGCTATCATAAGCAGTGCCTTTCAGGGTGGTGATCATGTCATTGGTTTTACCATCCGTAAACCACTCGCCAACCTGACTAACCAGAGCTGTTACTTTCTCAGCACCGCTGCCGCTGCTGCTAATGCTGCCGTTGTTTGCGCCTGCCACGCCGCCCACAAAGCCGTAGCGCGCGGTGATGATACTGCCGCCGCCTTCCCCTGTGGCAACATAGCAGGATGTGATTTTGCTGTTGTTACGGCCCGCAATGCCGCCCACGCTGCTGGCGCTTTTCAGCTTTTCCGCATAGGTCTGGCTGTCGCTCAGACCCGAGGCACCCATCACCTGCAGCTTGATTTGGGGCACACTGCACCCATTAACCTCACCATTGTTCAGGCCGACGATGCCGCCCACGGTGTCCAGCACATTGGCTGCGCCCGTGGTATTGGCCTTGCCCAGCGCGCCCTGATAGGTACACTCAAACAGAGTGCCGCCGCCGGCATTTTCGCCGGCTACGCCGCCCAGATTCTTGTATTTATTCAGATTGTCTGTAATGTTCAGTGTAACAGTTGTTCCGTTGATTTTTGCGCCCTGCATATTGACGCCCGCCGCACCGCCAAGGCTGATGCTGTCTGCCCGGGCCGTAAGGTCGCTGAGCGCCAGTGCAGGGTTTTCGACCTTGCACCCGCCAATCGTACCGGCATTTTTGCCCGCAATGCCGCCCACATTGGTGGCCGGGCCATGGAAAGCGATGTTGGCGTTTTCTTTAAGCATAACACCGCTGATCGTTGCCCCCGCATTGTTGATGGCCGTGACCGCACCGATGCTTTCCCCGGCAAAGGTAATATCACAGCTGCCGACAGTGCCGCCCTGAATGATTCCGAAGTTGTTGGCCGCAATGCCCGCCGCATCGCACTTGGCAACGCCGATTTTGACGCCATTATCCACGCCGGCGTTTATAATTTGGGCGCCGCTTTCATTGCTGCCTGCAATACCGCCCGCATTGCCGTTGGTGGCATATACCGTGTAGTTGTTTCCGTTCGACCCTGCATTGTTGGTGCAGCGTGTAATCGTGCCTATCTGCCCGTTAGTGCCAGCCCTATTGCTGCCTGCAATACCGCCTGCAAACTGGTCATTGGCGCGCACACGCGCCCCATCAACCAGCGTCACACCGGTAATATTGGCATAGTTTGCACCGGCTGCGCCGCCTGCGTAGTTCTTGGTGGCCGTGACGGTGCCTGTCACATTGCCGCCCGCAATGCTGGCTATTGTGGCGTTGCGCGTGTTGTTGCTGCCCGCAATGCCGCCCGCATAGCTTTCTGCCGTAATGTTGACCCGCAGGGTTGTGCTGCCCAATACGATGTTGCCGCAGTTTACGCCTGCAACGCCGCCCGCGCACTCGTTTGCCTGCACCGTAACGGGGATATTATTGGAAGTATTATAAGTTATGTTCGCATTCGTCAGGTTCAGGCCCGCCACGCCGCCGATGATGTACCGGCCGCGCACGGTGATGCTTGCTGCCGGGGCCGAGTCCGTGACCGTCCTGTTGTTGATGCCGACGATGCCGCCAAGGTAGGCATAGCCGTCCTGCTGGGTGCCCAGTGTGGCGTAGGTAGAGCAGTTTTTGATGCTGCCGTCATTCCAGCCGGCGATGCCGCCCGCCGCGCTCTTGTGGGAGACAATGCCGTAGTTGGTGCAGCCCTCCAGCTTTGTGTTTTGGGTCACACAGCCGATGATGCCGCCCGCCATATAGCCGCGGGCGTTTTTATCGCTAACATAATCGTTATAGTTAAAGCGGTCTTTGTACTCCCGCAGGCTGACACCGCTGCCGAGGGTGCCGGTCTCGCCCCGCATTTTCAGGCTGCCGACCGATGCCGCGTTGCTGTCGCTGCCGTTCGTTGCGTTGCTGATGGTCAGGCGGGTTGCTGCATCGTTATAGCCGACAATGCCGCCCACATAGGCGTTGACCTCCAGATTAAACTGGTTGGCCGCGTCGTTGAGGGTCATCTCTTTGTCACTGCGCGGCAATGTATTGACCGTCACAAGGCCTGTTTTCTCCGCCACGGCGGGCAGAATCGTTGTCAAATCGTTCGGGGCCGATGCCAGCAGGCAGTTATAGCCGATGATGCCGCCCGCCAGACCGTCGGCCTTGATGCGGCCCGCCTTTGCGGTGGTTGTAAATCTGCCGACCGTGCCGCCGGATGTGGCGGATGTAATGGTAAACGCCGTTCCGTCCGTGCCGGCCACCGGCATGTTAGCGCCGATGACACCGCCCACGCAAAGCGTGCCGCTGATTTCCGTCACCTTTATATCGGCCGCGGGCAGGGCCGGGGCAAGGTTCAGGCCGATCATACCGCCGACCGCCTTGCCGCCCACGATCTCGCCGCTGACGGTCAGCAGCGAGGTGCTGGTATTTGTAATTTTCGCCGTTGCATCGTTGCAGCCGACCAGACCGCCGACAAAATCATTGCCGCAGATGACCGCGCCGATCTGCACCGTGGTTGCATTCTTGTCGCATGTAAGCACGGCATTTTTGCCGTTGCGGCCGACCAGACCGCCCACATAGTCCGCGCGGGTGGTCGTTTCTTGATTGTTTACATTTTTATAGGTGCTCAGCGCCTGCAGCAGGGCGCTGCGGCTGCTGTTGGTGGCGGTGTCCGAGGCCATGCTGCTGACACAGTTTTGAATGGTGGCTGCTGTATTTGCTGCGTTGGTGCTGCCCCATTCGGCATCGTTCAGGCCCGCAATGCCGCCCACATAGGCCGCATTTTTGCCAAGGCCCGCCACAAGGCCGCTGTTGATAACGCCGCTGACCGTGCTTTGGCTGCCGTTGACCGACACGACACCGCCCACATAGCGGTTGCCCAGCACGGTGCTGCTGTTGCTGCCGCCGGTTATTTTAAGCTGGCTGCCGCTGAAGCCGCCCGCCATGCCGCCGACAAAGCAGCGGCCCAGCACATAACCCTTTTGCGTGGTGCAATTATCCAGCTTACACCCGCTGGCAAAGCCCACCAGACCGCCGACAAAATCACCCTTGAGCGGGCTGTCATCGGTGAGTGCGCCATCGTTAGCATACCCGCCCTTGACGGCGGTTTTCAGCTGTGTTTCGGTCATATTGCGGCGGGTGGTGCTGGTGCTGCCGCGCAGCGTGACATTTTTGCAGTAGCCCGCAATGCCGCCGAAGAACTGGCCCAGCACGCGGCTGTTTTCACCCTCGGCGCTGCCAAGGTAGTTGACGCCCACGCTGACCGTACCCTCGTTCTGAAGGCCGGTCAGGGGGTCAGTTGTATTGCCGCTGTTATAAAGATTGCCTACAACGCCGCCCGTAAAGGCGCTGCCGATGACGGCGGCCTTGTTGGCTATGGTTTTTTTATTGATGGGGTCTGCCTCAAGCTTCAGGTTGGCGGCATCCATTGTGCCGACCACACCGCCCACGCCGATGCTGCGCCAGACCGAATTTTCTCTGCTGGCGGCTGCGGCGTAGCGTGCCTGTTCTGTAAGATTTTCGTCCGCAGCTTTCAGGCTCTTGTCCTGCAGCAGGCCGGCTACCGTCACATTGGCGTCCACCGTCAGCGCGGAAATTGTTTGAGGCTGGCCGTTTTTGGGTATGGCAACGCCCACGAGGCCGCCAATGCCGCGCGGCTCGTTTTCATAATAGGCTGTGCCACTTACTGTTGTGCGGGCTGTCGCGGTGGCGTTGTCGTCAAAGGGCAGCATTGCCAGCACCTGCGCGGAAACCGCGTTGTTTTTGCCGTGGGTCAGGGTGCAGTTTTCCAGCGTGCCGGTGTTGACGCCGCACAAAGCACCGACCGCGCGGATGTCGCGGTACGCGCTGTCTTTTGTTTCCAGCGGCTTCAGGGCCGTGGTCCCGGTCAGCGGCAGGGTGTCGTCTGTGCGGGTCACAATTTCAACATTGACCTGCACATCGGCATCGCGCAGGGTCATGTTTTGGATCGTGCCGTTATTTTCGCCCACAAGGCCGATGTAGCGGTCAAGCAGTTCTTCCCTACCTAGTCTGCCGGTTTGGGAGACGGAGCTGCCGCGCAGCTGCAGGTTCATGATGGTGATATTTCCGCCGTCCAGCGTTACATTTTTGGGCAAAGTCAGAATGGTCGGCCACGCCACGGCCTCCTCTGCCGAGGGTACCTTGGCCTCCGGCGGGAAGTTTTTGCCCTGCGCCGGGCAGTAGACCGTAACGCTGCCGCCGGTCCAGTTCAGGCCGGTGGCGCCAAGGCTCTGCGCGGCGAGGGTGTAGGTGGCGGGAGTCTGGCCGGACGCCCAGTTGTCCGCCCAGCGCAGGTTGTACAGATGGCGGAAATAGGTAAGCTTTCCCCCTGCGGCCGTTGCTGTCTTTGCAAACAGGCTGTTTTCCACATTGGTGTCGGCCGGGGTGCTGGGGGTATAGCTGCCGGAATAGCCGTCCCGCGCCTTGGCCTGCAGCGTGACATAGAAATCCTGCGACCCGCCCGACAGCAAGCGGGTGATACTGTACAGGCTGCTGTCGGTCACACTTATGCTGTTTGCCGTCTCGCCGCTGTCATTCTCGCAGGAGCGCAGCAAATCAGCGCTGGCCATAGCGTCCAGCGTCAGGACAAAGTTGCCCTTGTTGTAGCTCAGGGGGTAGTAGAGGGTCTTTTCAACCGGTGTTTCGTTGCCAGCCGCATCATAGCTGTAGATTGTTGTTTTCAGCGGCACCGGCTCATTGGTCTTGACTGCTGGCAGCTCCACCTCGATCTCAAACAGCTTTTTCTTGCCGTCCTCGCTGTAGCCTGTTGCCACATACTGCACCTGCGTGTCGCGGGTCACATCGCCGCCCCAGCTCAGGGTCAGCGTTTCGGTGTTGGAGAGGCGCGGGTTCTTGACCTTCAGCTTGGTCTGCTGCAGCTCGACCACATTCACACGGTCCTCGGCCGAGTAGTAGCCCACAAGGCTGTCATGGCGGCGGTGGTCATAGCTCCGGTCATAAATGTTCGTTGCGCCGTCCGTTTCCCCAAAGCGCAGCTTATCGGCGTTCGTGTCATAAAACACCGAGTACACCTGCCCGCTGGCGGCGTCGATCTCAACGCAGATGGCCGCATTCAGCAGCGAATCATCGTAGATGTAATCGCCCAGCAGCTCGCGCAGCAGTTCATTGTCGCTGTCATCATCTGTTACTTTATCATAATACAGGGCATAGATATTTTTGTTCAGCTCATCGGCCTTCTGCTTGCGTGTTTCTTCGTTTTCCTCGCCGGTCAGCGTAAGCGCGGCGGGGTCAAAATGCGCGCCTGCCTGACCGTTCAACAGCACCTTCTGGCGGAAATCGTCCAGTTCGCCCGCTGTGTCCCTGCGGGTCAGGGCGATCTGCGCGGTCTGGAAAAGGGTGCGGGCGTTCGCCTCGTTCTTCTCAAACCGGGCCAGACGGGTATAGGCGATCAGGCCGCCCCCCACAAGGGCCGCCAAAATTGCCATGATCGCCAGCACAACCATAAGCTCCACCATCGTGAAGCCGTTGCTTCTGCGCGTTTTCTTGTTGCAATGCACCATAGATGCTCCCGTTTATATCACGGCATTGCCGCATATTCCCGCCCGGCAGACGCCGTAGCGGCCGTTGGAATTTGCGGCAGCGCCCTGCAAATTTGTACAGTAAGGCATAATAAGACTATATATGATAGCATTATACTCGGTTTGTGATCTTTTCGCAACAAGTGTGGTGAGATTTCGACAAATTTACACCAAATATAGTGTTATATACGGGCGGCACATACTATTTTGACAGATTTCGTGTTACATTCCAACAATAATGCGGGATTTCTTCGTGAAATTCCTTGCAAATACAGCCTTTGCAGGGTATACTGGTTAGTGTGCTATATATAGAAGTAGAGGAAGTGAAACCATGCTGGCAGCACGACTGGGTGCCTGGCTGCGCAACACCGGGGAAAAATGGGCCAGGACCTCCTTTGCTGAAAAGCTGGCCCTGCTGCTGGCATTGCTCGCTGTGATCTATACCGTTGTGACCGGCGCGGCCGAGCTGCGCTATCAGGCCCGCGCGCGGGAGGCGCTGGCCCAAATCAAGGCGGCGCGGCTGGCCGCCGGTGCTGTGTCCGCGCAGTGCTATTCCACCGGGCGCACCTTTGCCGACCAGACCACCGCAGACGGCTTTGCCGACGGCGTGGCCGAGGAGATCGAGGCACTGGGCGCACTGCCCGGCAGCGTGAGCCTTCTGCAGGTGGCGGACAACGGCTACACCGTGCAGCGGCTGCTCTATCAGGAAAACAGCATCTTCGCCGTCTATGACGCTGCCGAGGGCTACCGTGTCTTCCGCGCGGAGGACCGCCTGCATTACCTGACGGAGGCGAGCCATGCTGCTGCTTGAGTGCCTTTTGGATCTGATCCGCTTTTTGCTGGGCGCGGCGCTGTTCAGCTTTATGAATGTCGTGGCCTGGCGGCTGCCTCGGGGCATGGATCCCCTGCAGGGGCGCAGCCACTGCCCGCAGTGCGGCCACACGCTGGGCGCGCCCGACCTTGTGCCGGTTTTCAGCTGGCTGTTTTTGCGCGGGCGGTGCCGCCACTGCGGCGCGCGCATCCCGGTGCGGTATTTTCTGGTCGAGGTGCTGGGCGGCGTGCTGGCGCTGGGCTGCACCCGGCGCTTCGGCACCGCGCTCAGCCTGACGCAGGGGCTGTTCGGCATGAGCTGGGCGGCGCTCACCGCGCTGGCGGTCTGCGGCATTTTGCTGAGCGTCGCGCTCATTGACGCCGAGACACAGCTTATCCCCGACCGGCTCAATCTCGCGTTGGCGGTCTGCGGCGTTGTAGGGACGCTGCTCTCCCCCGCCGGGTGGCTGCCCCACCTGATCGGGGCGTTCTGCGTCAGCGTGCCGATGCTTTTGCTCTGCCTTGCCATTGACGGCGCGTTCGGCGGCGGCGACATCAAGCTGATGGCGGCCGCCGGGCTGTTCCTCGGCTGGCAGAACACGCTGCTGGCGATGTTTCTGGGCATTCTGGGCGGCGGCCTTTACGGCATCTGGCTGCTGGCCGCCAAAAGGGCCGACAAAAAGGACCACTTTGCCTTCGGCCCGTTTTTATGTGCGGGCATCGTAATCGCCATGCTTTTCGGCGAGCCGATCCTGCAATGGTACTGCGCGTTTTTGTAATGGTGCAGCACCCGCCTGATCTCACTATCCGTTCGGAGGTTTCTCCCCTATGCCACAATTTCGTTATACTGCGACCAACGCTCAGGGCAAGACTGTCCGCGGCATGGCTGACGCCCCCAGCGAGGAGGCACTCTACACCAAGCTGCGCGATGACGGCCTGTACATGAGCGAGGCGCTGCAGACCAAGCGCGTCCGCAGCACCTTCCGCCCGTTAAAGACCGCCGTGCTGGCGGATTTCTGCCGCAATCTGGGCACCCTGCTGACTGCCGGTGTGCCGCTGGTGCGTGCCTTCCGCATCATGGCGGATGAGCGCAGCATCGACCCGCAGCAGCGCGCCCTGTACGAGGCCGTGCTGGGCGAGCTGCGCAAGGGCATCCCGCTGTCCGATGCGATGGAGTCCTGCGCACCGGCGTTCCCGAACCTGCTGCTGGCGATGATCCGCAGCGCCGAGGGCACCGGCAGCATCGACCACGCCTGCACCCGGATGGCCACCTACTATGAGCGCGAGCATAAGATGAACCAGCAGGTCGGCAACAGCATGATGTACCCGCTCATCCTCTGCGTGCTGATCGTGGCGGTCATTGCGATCCTGATGACCTTTGTGCTGCCCCAGTTCAAGCCGATGTTTGACCAGATGGAAAAGCTGCCCTTCCTGACGCAGCTTCTGTTTGATGCCAGCGACTTTGTGGGCGCCAACTGGCCGCTGCTGCTTGTGGCGCTGGCGCTGCTCTTTTTCGGCTTCAGGCTGCTTTTGGCCCAGCCCCGCATCCGCCGCCAGTGGGACCGCTTTATCCTGCATGCGCCGGTCGTGGGCGTGCTGAACCGCAAGATCTGCACCGCCCGCTTTGCCAGCACCCTGTCCAACCTGTACGGCAGCGGCGTGCCCATCATTACAACGCTGGGCGCGGCGCGCGACTCAATCGGCAACCGCTGGATCGAAAGTCAGTTCGGCACGGCGCTGGACAGCATCCGCGCCGGCCACAGCCTGTCGCAGTCCATCGCCGCGATCGACGGCTTTGAGGTCAAGCTGGCCTCCTCCATCGCCGTTGGCGAGGAGACCGGCAAGCTGGACAGTCTGCTGGCCACGATCAGCGAGACGCTCGACTACGAGGCCGAGATGGCCACCAAGCGCCTTGTCACCCTGCTGGAGCCTGTGATGATCGTCATCATGGGTCTGGTGGTCGGCGGCGTGGTGGCGGCTGTTATCGTGCCGATCTACCAGTCCTACGGCACCATCGGCGCATCGTCCGGCGCCATTTAAACTATATTCCGGAGGGTTCCTCATGGCATCACTTACCTCTTTGTATCTGTGCAGCCGCACGGTGTACGCCGCGGTGGGCAGCCCCACCGCCAAGGGCGCACGGATCACCGCCGCCGCCGCGGCCCAGCTGCCCGAGGGCTGCCTGATCAACGGCGTCATTACCAACGAGGCCGACCTCGCCGAGGCGCTCAAGGCCTTTTTTGCCCGCCATAAGCTGCCCACCGGCCGGGTGGCGCTGATCGTAGGCGGCAGTCAGTTCGTACACCGCGTCATCTCCCTGCCCGCCATGAGCGAGAAAAAGCGGCTGGCCGTGCTGGCGCATGAGCTTTCGTCCGGCGGTGCCGAGACAACGGCCCCGCTTGACGACTATATGCTGCTGGCCCGCGATGCCAAAACCCGCGCCGACACGGTGCTGGCCACCCGCGTGGAGCAGAGCGTCATTGCCGGGTATGCGGCGCTGGCCAAGGCTGCCGGCTTCAAGCTGTACAGCATTGATCTGGGTCTGGCCGCCCCCATCAAGGCGGTGCGCACGATCCCTGCCCTGCAGAGCGAGACCTTTGTGCTGCTGCATTTTGACGATGACACCGTCTCGGCCTGTCTGTTTGTGAAGGGGCAGTACACCTACTCGACCCGCAGCCGCCTGTTCAACCCGCGCGGCTCGGCAGAATCCGGCGCCGAGATCGCACAGAAGCTGTCGGGCATCCTGCAGTTCCACATTGCCGGCAAGAGCGAAAATCCGATCACGACCGTCTACTTTGCCGGTGCAGACGCCGATGACCTTGCCGTCTGCCGCCCGGGCTGTGAGGCGCTCGCGCTGCGGGTGGCGCAATTCCCGGATTCGCCTACCGTCAAGCTGCCTGAGGGTACGGCCCTTGCGCAGACGCTCTCCGCCGCAGGCAATCTGATCGCGCGCTGACCCGCGCACCAACTATACAAGCCAGGGGAACATACAAATTATGGCTATGAAACAAAACAACTTTTATCTGCGCTGGCAAAAGGCCGCAGGCACCGCCAAGAGTGAGCAGCGCAGCCGCAGCATCCGGACCGCTGCCCCCGGCATCGCCGTGGTGGCTGTCGCCCTGCTGGGCTGGGGTGCCATGACGCTGTACACCGCCTCCCTGACCAGCCAGCGGCAGGACATCGTAAACTGGTGCAATGACAACAGTGCGGCGTTCCTTGCCTCGAGTCAGGATGCTGAGGCGGCCGCGCAGTTCCGCTCTCTGACGCAGTATGCCGACGGCATGACCGACCTGCTGGACGGCTACCCTGCTGTGACAAGCAGCCTGCTGCACCGGGTCGAAGCGGCGGGCGACGCTGCCATCACGATCCAGTTCACCAGCTACGACGCCGCCACGGGCGAGCTGCAGTTCAACGCCAACTCCAGTCAGGTCATCGACATTCCGACCTACATCCGCTCGCTGCAAAGCTGCGGCGTTTTTTCGACTGTGAGCTATACCGGCTACAATGCCGACGATGACGGCTATTCCATCGACCTGCGCTGCGTTCTGGCAGCGCCGCAGTAAAGGGGGTGCGGTTATGGATATTGCACCGATGACCAAGCGCGACAAGATCCTTTTATATGCCGTGCTGATGCTGGCCTTTATCGTGCTGTATGTGCGGTTTTTGCTGATCCCCGGCATCGGCAGCCTGCAGCAGGCCCGCGCCGATCTGACCGAGGCGCAGGACGCCCAGATCACCATGCAGGAGACGATCCTGCAGGCGGGCGTGAACGCCGCCGACAAGAATACCGCCTGGGGAGAGCTGCAGACCGCCAACGCGCGGTACTACAGCATCCTGACCAGCGATGAGCTGGACACGCTGGTGACCGGCCTTGAGCTGAACCACAGCATGCAGCCCGTCTCCCTGAGCATCGGCCAGCCGCTGACCCAGAGCATGACCGGCTACATTGCCGGTACACAGGCCGGGCAGAGCCCCGCCCCCGCCGGCAGCGCTGCGGCCGCCGTCACGGCGGATCAGGTGGACACCACCGCCGCAGGCAATGCCCTGCTGCAGCAGTTCCTTGCCGCTGACCTTGTACCCTACTATGACCAGCCCGGCTACCTCCAGACCTCCGATGTGACCTTCAGCTGCTCGGGCGAGGCAAGCAATTTTCTGGGCCTGCTCGATGATCTGGCGGACAACTATCCGTCCATCCAGCTGCAGAACTTTTCCATCACCACCCGCAGCTTTGCCGCAGCGGACGGCACCTCGTCCAGCGGCAGCATCTACAATGTGACGCTGCGCGTCGTACTCTGTGACAAAGGAGGCGTACAGCCGTGAAAAACATCCGTCTTGGCGATGTTCTGATCGAGTTCGGCTACATCACACCCGAGCAGCTCAACGCCGCCCTTGCCTACCAGAAGGAGCACCGCGACCTGCGTGTCGGCCAGGCACTGCAGGAGCTGGGCTATGTCAATGAGCGGCAGGTCCTGGAGGCCCTTGCCAAGCGCCTGCAGATCCGCATGATCGACATTGAGCACACTACCGTTGATGTGACGGCGGTTGAGAAGGTCCCGCAGGAGCTGGCGCAGAAATATGACATGCTGCCCATCGCGCAGAGCGGACATACGCTGACCATCGCCGCCAACGACCCGCTGAACTACTACGCCATCGAGGACATCCGCCAGCTGACCGCCATGGAGCCGGAGATCGTGCTGGCCGAGCTGGAGCCGCTGCGCCGCGCCATCCGCTACTATTACGCCGAGGTCAGCGCCCGCAAGGCAGCCCGCAACGCCAACAGCAGCGATATGGCCGCCGCGCAGACCGAGGACCTCGCCATCGACATGACCGCCGAGGGCGGCGATCTGGACGCGCCGATCATCCGCCTGCTGAACAGCCTTGTGCAGCGTGCCGTGACGACCACCGCCTCGGATATCCACATTGAGCCGTTTGAGGGCGAGACAAAGGTCCGTATGCGCATTGACGGCGTCATCATCGACTATGTGACGCTGCAGCGCGCTTTGCATCAGCCGCTCATCGCCCGCATCAAGATCATGTCCAACCTTGACATTGCCGAGCACCGCATCCCGCAGGACGGGCATTTCCGCGCCCGGCTTGAGACCGGCCCCGATGTCAACGTCCGTGTCTCGATCCTGCCGACCGTCTTTGGCGAGAAGGCCGTACTGCGTATCCTGTCCAGCAACACCTACATTAAAAATGCCAACCACTTCGGCATGAACGATGAGACCTACCGGCGGTTTTTGCCGCTGCTCAACCGCCCCAACGGCATCGTCTACCTGACCGGGCCGACAGGCTCCGGTAAGACGACAACGCTCTACATGGTCCTGCAGACCATCGCCGAGCGGCAGGTCAATGTCTCAACGATCGAGGACCCTGTCGAGCGCAATCTGGCCCGCATCAACCAGACGCAGGTCAACAACATTGCGGGCCTGACCTTTGAGAGCGGTCTGCGCGCCCTGCTGCGTCAGGACCCCGATGTCATCATGGTCGGCGAGACCCGCGATGCCGAGACGGCGTCCATCTCGGTCCGCGCGGCCATCACGGGCCACATGGTCTTTTCGACCCTGCACACGAATGACGCGCTCTCCTCCATCGTCCGCCTTGAGGATATGGGCGTGGAGCGGTACATGGTCGCCAACTCGGTGGCCGGTCTGGTCGCCCAGCGCCTGATGCGCCGGGTCTGCCCCCACTGCGCCCGGCAGATGCCCGTCACCGAGGAGGAGCGCACCTATCTCGGCCCCGACATTCCCTTTGTGCGGCGCGGCAGCGGCTGCACCCAGTGCAACGGCACCGGCTACAAAGGCCGCGTGGCCATCCACGAGATGGTGGTCATCAACAAGGCGCTGCGCCGCATGATCGCCGAGGGCGCGAGCATTGAAGAAATGACCGACGCAGCGCGGAAAACCCAGGGCA
>ERZ773115.1309-NODE-1309-length-23347-cov-16.576936_pt1 | contig 23347 bp, 25 predicted proteins | sample MGYA00511116_ERZ773115 | MGnify/ENA primary metagenome ERZ773115 (study PRJEB29015, sample SAMEA2737869) | human gut metagenome | biome: human gut; feature: human-associated habitat; material: faeces | place: China | collected 2012 ... | reverse complement strand
AAAGCAAAAGAGGAAAGTGCATTTGTATAGGATACTTGTTCTTGATATTCCACTTAATGGAGAAACATTAGAATATTGATTGATACAAAACTGCACTCAGTGATGTGTGGGTGCAGTTTTGTATTAAAATTATTGATTCAGCTTATTACTAAGCAATGATGAAATGAAGAGAAAAGTACTTGGTATTTTCTCGGATGAAATATATAACAGCTTGAAAGAAGCAGAATAGAAAAATGCAGGTTGAAATATACCTGCTTTTTTTATACTTGAAATATACCACAATATATAGTATTTTATAAAATAGAGCAACCACAATATGGTGTATAGTTTTAAGCTGGAAGCGATAGAAATATTTTTTGTTAGTAAAACATCATAAATAAAAAGTTGTCCTATATGTCACAAAAGAAAGTATTACTATGGAGATATAAACAATGACAGGAGGTAAATTATATGACAGCAACAACAAGTGAATTATTAGATTCATATACAAAAATGTTGGATAGTGAATTTTATAAAAATCTAAAAGGTATAACAGCAGGAATAGAAGCACTACAAAAATCACTTATAGGAAGTGATTTACATAAGAAGATGCAAGCATGGCAAACTGTATTAAACGATCCAGAAAGTTCTATTAATAAATCCATGCGTATGTGGTCTGAATTTTCAATAAATATTGATTATGGAAAATTGACTGGATTACAGGCAGGATTACAACAATTAGCTGATCAGATGCCTAAAATAGACATGAGCTCATTTGCAGGCTTACAATCTCATTTAGGCGAATTATTGAATACAGATAATATAATTAATTCCAAATTTTCAGAGGTTATTGATTATGCATATGAAACAGCAAAAGAAATTGAAGAGCCAGATATTGGAAAGGAAGAATTAAAAAATAATATCATAGAAGAAATTGATAATAAGGATGCTAAAAAATCTACCATAAGAAATAGTGAATTTCAAAAAGCTGTATGCAGATTGATATGTTTTATTTTGTTGACAGCTTGTACATATTTATATCAAGCTGGTGGGATTGAAAATGCATCAGTAAATGATTTTATCAATTATATAATGGCATATATAGTGCCCTCGCTGTTATCAAGTGGTTTATATAATAATGGTAGTATGATAGCAAATACATGCGTTGAAAAAACTACCATTCAGTAAAATCTATTCCATTTTAGTAAGTCTTGAGATAAAATATGTTCTGTGAATTATTCACAAGATAATATTTTAAGGAGGCTTGGCAATGAACAAGGATTTTGAACGCTGCTGTAGCTTTCTTGCAGACATGATTATTAAATATGCACCAGAGATAAAAGAAGAAGTAGAGGTGTGTAGGATGATCAAGGATTCAATTGATGACGAGAAAGTAAGCAGGCAGAAACAATTTGACCGGTTCTGTTATTACTTAGGTGGGATAAAACAGCTTCTGGACAAAAAGGCTGCATAGGCAGCTGGCATCCTGTAGATAATATGCTACGGGATGTATACATATATTACGGGACTTCATTCATAAGAGTGGAGTCTTTTTGTTTTATTCTTTCATCTTGGAAAAAGTTTTGGTTGAACAGAGGTTGGAATGATGATAAAATTTAGTTGGGACAATAGCGAACGCATGCGTTCACATTTCATAACTAAGAAGTAATGGATTGGAGAGGTGCTTATGGCAGATAAAATTGGAACCGATGGATGATTATGTAAAGCAATTGGATAGTGTTTTGTCATCAGGAAACAGAAAACTTTTAACTGGTTCCGGTTCTGTAAGTCATAAACAGGCATTGGAGAAAGCAAAGTCAGAATACAGAAAATATCAGGAGATTACTTTGACACCAGTCGAAAAAGCATATCTTGAAAGCATTAAAGAGGTTTCCAAGGAAGTAAAAAGGAGATAACATCTGATGAAAAAACAGCAGAAATGTTACATATATACAAGAGTTTCCACTTCCATGCAGGTAGATGGTTACAGTCTTGATGCACAGAAGGACAAGCTTAGAAAATACGCAGAGTATCAGGAAATGTCTATCGTCGGGGAATATTCTGATGAGGGTAAATCTGGCAAAAGTGTGGAAGGCAGACCACAGTTTAAGCAGATGCTTGCGGATGTAGAAAGTGGCAAAGACAATGTTGATTATGTGCTGGTATTTAAGCTGTCACGATTTGGAAGAAATGCTGCAGATGTTTTATCGTCATTGCAGAAAATGCAGGATTATGGAGTTAATCTTATCTGTGTAGAGGATGGGATTGACAGCTCTAAGGATGTCGGGAAGCTGATGATATCTGTGTTATCTGCGGTTGCAGAGATAGAACGTGAGAATATCCTTGTCCAGACAATTGAAGGTTTTTCTACATCATTCGTCAAGGGGGTGCTGGACAATCCGATATATTGCGGTAAGCTTGCATTTGGCAGAAGAAAAAATGAGAAGATTCCGGGAACAAGGAATGAATATCATATCGTAAAACAAAAGGATTACTTGCTAAGTGATGGAGTCCATGAGGCAATTATATCAGAAGAAATGTGGAACCAGGCACACAGAAAGCGGCAGGAGACAGGTGTTTTACAGGTAAAAACACATAGTCTTGAGCATGAACATATTTTATCAGGGATTATTAAGTGTCCTGTCTGTGGAAGCGGTATGTATGGCAATGTAAACCGCAAGAAGCATCCGGATGGAGGCTATTATAAGGATTATTTTTATTATGCCTGCAAACACAGGAAGCTTGTGGACGGACACCGCTGTACTTATAAAAGACAGTGGAATGAGGACAGAATCAATGCGGCAGTTGAGGAAATTATCCGTAAATTTGTAAAGAACCCAAATTTTGAGCAGGAAATCCGTAAGCAGATAGGAAGCAGCATTGATACTTCGGAGCTTGACAAGGAATATGATGGATTAAAAGATAGACTGAGCCAGACAACCGGGGCAAAAAACAGGCTTGCTGACCAGATGGATCATTTATCTGTATCCGATAAGAATTATGACAAAAAATATAATGACATGCAGGAACGTTTGGACAAGCTATATGATGAAATCACTGATATTGAGGATGCCATGGAAGAAGTCGAAACAAGACTATATAATATCAGGCAGGACAAAATCTCAGAAGATAATGTTTACCAGTTCCTTTTATTCTTTGATAAGCTGTATGATAAATTTACAGATCTGGAAAAGAAGACATTTTTGAAGAGCTTCCTGTCGGATGTGTTTATCTATGAGGAAGAGCAAAAGGATGGCAGAATATTAAAAGGTCTCCGGTTTAAATTTCCTATATATATGAATGGCAGAAATGTATTAGGCGTGGATTGGGACAACGAGAGTACAGATGAGACAATAGTTGCACTACATCGGATCGATTTGTAAATTGGACAGCGGCTTCGGAAACACATCAAAGGAAAAGTAATATTTTCATCATTCAACAGAATAAAAGAAACGTGAAAGACCGTTCATTTTCAAGAAAAATTGAAAGTGAGCGGTCTTTTTTTATACCTCTAAAACGGATTTTTATTAAGACGTTTTGAAGGGCTGATTCGATGTGTTCGAGAAAGGCGATCTTATGGAGACAATCCGGAATGTAGATGTAAACAGATTGCATGATTTCAAAAATCATCCATTTAAAGTAGAGATGAATACAGAATTGTGCGAGCTTATGAGAAGTATTGAAAAAGAAGGAGTGCTTGTGCCACTTCTTGTAAGAACTAAGGTATTACTTGCAGCGGCTAAAATGGCTGAAAAGATTGTGGATGTGGTTTATGAGAAAGTTGTAGAGAAAGAGGTTCCAGTGTTGGTGGAAGAGCAAGAGCAGGCGGTTGAGATTCGGGAAAAGGTACAGCTTCCTAAGAAGCCGGAGAAACCATTATTGCTGTCTAAGTATCCGGTGATTATGGAACTGGATGCAGAATTGAAGCGTAGGAATAAGGAAATCTTTGCGGTTGAACAGGAGCGAGGTGATTTGAAAATTGAACGGTCTGAATGTTCCAGAGTGTTTAAGCAGAAGCAGAGGAAGGAGTTGCAGGAGAGAATTACACTTTTAGATAAAAAGGTGGAGAAGATGAAAGCGGAGCTTTCAAAGGTGCTTTGGGATGCCGGATATGCAAATGCTGCGGAATTCTTTACAGAACTTTTTGCGGTGCGTGAGGAGAAGCGGAAGTATGAAGAGGCTTGTAAGGTATGGCAGGAAGAGTGTGTTAAGGCGGAGATTGAAGCAACGAAGAATAGACAGTATTATGAAGATGTAGTTCGGGTTAGCACGAACAAGAGCCGATAATATAAATATGGGTGAGTAAAAAATACTTACCCATATTTATAGATGATTATACGTCAAAATGTGGTATAATATTATAAAAGAATTTGTCGAATAAGGTAGATATATTTTCTAACATAATATAAGAGAGTTACTAAAATTAGCAACTAAGAAAGGATGAGTATATGGAAAAGTGGAAGAAACGTTATATTGTTATTACTGCTATCATATTTGCTATAACATGTGTCGCAACCGTTCTTTTTGCGTATAATATTAACCAGCTTTCTTTAGGAATAGTTGGAGTTATAAGAACAATACTAAGTTTAATTTTTTATTGATAGCAGTGGCTATGATAGTATATTTTGTTATCTGCGGAATTCTTACTATGAAACGAGGTATCCGTAATATTAAGAAGTGTGATGATGAACTTTTTAAGAAAATTGATCAATATAAAAAATGTTGGGGTGAAGATAAACATTATTATATAAAACAAATTCAAATAATAAACCTTTACTATGAAGAGGGTGGAAAAGTTGATGAGCTTGTGAAAAACAAAGAAATAGAAAGATTGTATGCACGTGCAGACTTTCTTTTGATTCAAAATTCTTTGTTTGATAATTTGATAACATGCTTCTACTCGTTAGTTATATCCGTCATTGCATCATTTGTATGTCAAATGATGGAGTGTGAAAATGTATGGCTTACGTTTGTATGGATGGTAACAATATTGCTTTCTTTCTTTGGAATTATTTTGTCGAGATATGCTGAAAAGGGACAGGCTGGATCATATAGATATTATATTGATGAATATGAAAGAGACTTGTTGTTACAAAAAATAACGGACTTAGAGAAGGAATTAACGATTACTGGTGATGATGAACAAATTTTAGAAACGAAGCAGATTGTAATAAATGAACTTATTCGTATTAGACAAAAGAAAAAACTAAAAAAACAAAAAGAAAAATTAGAGACCGATATAAAGCAGGTAGGACAATTGGATTTGTGTATAGGTGATTATAATGCATGCTATATTCAAAAAATTCATATAAATGGAGTGGTGGGGTGCTTGGTTTATGATCGAGAAAAGGGAAAAGAAAATAATTACATAGGTGAATTAAATTTGATAAATCAAGAGTATTCAATATTATATCAAATATTGAATAGATATGACCTTATCTCGTATTGTGAAAAAGAAAAGTAGAAATTCAAGGGAAGTAACGCTTCTTTTTGATTTGTATTAGATTTTTATAATAAAAGGATTGGTAAAATGAGTGTTAGAGAAGCAAATAAAGATGATTTAGATGAAATATTACAGTTATACCTATATCTTCACGAAGACAGGGGTCCTGAAGCTTCAGAGCATTTACGAAATACGTGGGATAGTATCGTTAGTGACAGGAATCATCATCTTATTGTGTGTGAAGCGGAAGGGAAACCTGTGGCATCCTGCGTATGTGTGATTATTCCGAATCTTACAAGGGGGGGCGTCCATATGCATTTGTAGAGAATGTGGTGACACACGCAGATTATCGTAAAATGGGTTATGCTACGAGCTGTTTGGATTTGGCAAAGCAGATTGCTAGGGAGAATAATTGTTATAAGATGATTTTGCTTACTGGTTCTAAAGAAGAGTCTATATTGAATTTTATCGAAAGGCAGGGTATAATAGTTCGGATAAAACGGCATTTATTCAGTGGATAAATATGGAGGAATTGAATATAGAAAATAGTAAAATTGAAGAGGTGGCTGCATTAGGAGAATATATACACCATTTTAATGTGTATTACAACATATTGCTAAGAAGGTATCAACGTTTTGTAGAAGTAGATGAGCCACTGAATAATGATATAGATATTTCTACATATTTTGATATGATTATTGTTCAATTGCGTGCTATGTGTATTGAAAGTCCTAAGTTGAAAAATAATTATACGGCACAAATTCTATTAAGGAAAATTGGAGAACACGAATTAGCTGATAGAATAGACACAATGTTAGATCAACCATTCATAGCTGGAAGTGATATGACGGTTAGAAAAGCCATTAAAATTCTTGCGGATGGATTTATTTGTCATTATGATAATTTTGATGGTCCAGCTTCAGAGACATGGGGAATGGCGTTGGTGATTGAAAAGAGATTAAGAAATCCATATGACAAGATAAATTTAAAATATATTATGGAAGTGTTGATGGAATGTATAGGAGAAGGGCTTACTTTGGAGTAGTATAATATGCAGTAAGTTTTCTACTAGATAAAAAGGATTTAATGATGAAAACAGACAGATTATACGCATTAACTTTATATCTGTTTAATCACGGAAAATCTTCTGCATCAGAGCTGGCAAAGCATTTTGAAGTATCTGTGCGGACGATTCAGAGGGATATAGATGCTTTGCGTCAGGCAGGCATTCCGATTTGTGCTCTTACTGGTACAAATGGTGGATATGAAATTTTAAGTGATTTCCAAATGAATAACCAACTTGCATCGGAAGATGAATATGCCTATATTGCAACTGCCATAAATGGATTAAAAACGGTTACGAATAATTCGATGGCTGATGATATTTACGAGAAAATAACAGCTATATCTAAGAACAATAATACAGGTATGATTTTGGATTTTTCTGTATTAAGAGAAGGCGATGAGACATTGCTTAAAACTTTACAGTCTGCAGTTAAGAATAAGCAAGTGGTTAGATTTACATATACAAATAATGGAGGAGAAACAAGAGAAGAACACTGTGTAGAACCGATAGCAGTTATTTATAAATGGTATGCTTGGTATATGTTGGCTTATAATACGGCAAAACAGGATTATAGAACATATAAGTTGGTTAGGATGGAAGATGTTTGTATAACGGAAGATGAATTTTCCAAGGAGCACAAGTCACAAGTCGGCACAGGATGTTTTAAATGATTGTGACAATTCCTATCAGGGAAAGGACATATCCACAAGAGTTCGGATGCGATGCCGTGGAAATGTGATACACAGAATAAAGGAATATTTAAACGGACAACAAATAAAAAACTGTGATGACGGTAGTTCTATTATGGAGATTCATATTGTAGAGAAGGAACAATGGTGGATAGGTGTTGTTTTGTCACAGGGAAAAGAAGTCGAGATTATAGAACCGGAGCACATAAAAGAGCGGATTATTAATAGTGCAAAAGATATTCTTTTTTTATACGATAAACTATGATATATAGATGTCGTAATTTGTGTGGGATAATGTATATGAAGTTATTTAATGTTTAACAAATTACGATATGGAGGTTGATAAGAAGATGGGTATTGATGTGTATGAACAAATTCCTGTTATGGAAAGTGAAAAGTTTCTGCTGAGAGAAATTGAGGATGGAGATGCAGATGATTTGCTTAAGGTATATTCCGATAAGGATGCAGTACCGCTTTTTAACAGTGATAATTGTGTGAATGGTTTTTACTATACTTCAATTGAAGAAATGCAGGATACTATTGCGTTTTGGAAGAGAGAATATAAAAACAGATATTATGTACGGTGGGCTATTATTGACAAAAATGCTAACTGTGCAATTGGTACAATAGAATTGTTTAACCGAAAGGCAAAGGATTATTTCAATAATTGCGGATTGCTTAGACTGTTGGAATGTGAGACAAAACGATAGAAATAAAAAGTGAGCATTTAAAAGACTCTGTTCAGTATTATAACGAAAAAGGTGCAATTCAAACCGTTAGTACCATGAACAATCATTTAAATGCAATAAAAAGGTTTTTTGGATTTCTTTTTAAAGAAGGAATGGCAACAAATGTTTTTAATCAAATTCCAGATTATGATTTATTTAAGCAGAATATAATTGAAGGGTGTAATTTGAAGCTGGCAAGTGAAAGAGGATACTTTGAATCGGATCAGATAAAAGAATTATTGGATTACTTTAATAGCAAACCTAAAAAATATAGTAACATGACTATGATGGGGTTTTTCTTTAAGATTACTCTTTTGGCACCGACAAAGAGAAAAGTAATAGCTAGTTTAAAGGTTGGTGATTTTTCAGAGGGGTTTGATTATGTAACCATTAATGGATTTGAGATAAAATTACTTAGAGCATTGAGTTTGGATATTAAAAATGAATTAGAACAAATAAATAAAAATATTCAAAAAGAAGACTTATTTTTCGAATTGTTTTGTGGATGCAAATATTCAGAAAATATATTTAATACGCCTTTTTATTATGCTTTAAAGGAAATAGGGTATGATGTACCAAAAGATAAAGATACGTTTTCCGTAGAATGTATTAGAAATACGGCGATAGTTGATTTGGCAATAAATGGTGTAAATCCTTATCTTATATCACGATTAATAGGGTTGAGTTTGGGTGGATTGGATAATTTATTGACCAAGTTTGAGGTCGATATAGATGAAAAGGTGATATAAATAGAATTCTTAATCAGGAGATAAGCAAATTTCAGTTTTATCAGGATATATAACAGTATAAAAAAGAGTAGATTTTATCAGTGATATTTTCAGATAACGAGGTGACAAAATGTATATAGAAAAACTTACTATAAAAAACTTCAGAGCCTTTGATGAGGATGGAATTACATTACAATTTAATAAAGGTGTAAATGCAATTATCGGTGAAAATAATTCTGGAAAATCCGCTGTCATGGATGCTATCAGAATTGCATTTTCTACCGTAACATATAAGAAAGACATTTTTTTTACTAGAGCTGATTTTCATGTTAGTGAAGATGGAAATGCAGCTGATTTTGCATTGTTTGATATTTATTTGGAAGAAGTACCAACAAGATTAGTAGAAATATGGAATCCTGAAAGTGTGGGTGGACAAGGTGGAGAATTTCATATCCGTTTTGAAAGAGTGATTGCTGCTAATGGTATAGAAAAAGTAAGAGCAATACATTGGGGAATCGGAACAGAGGGAAACCCACTATCATCAGACACTTTCGATGCAATGGATGTAATGTTTTTGGGTGCATTAAGAGATTCTGAGAATGAAATGAAACCAGCTAGAAATAGTAAATTAGCTCAATTATTAAGAAGTTTGGTGCCAGATGAAGTCACACGAGCAGAATTAGTGGACATACTAAATAGTGCAAATAAAACCCTATTAGAAAAAGAAGAACTAAAAAAGACCAGAAAAACAATTAATGATAATTTGGCTTGTATAGAACAAGATTTTTTGAGCCAGCATGTTGATATAGGGTTAATAGAGCCAAGATTCGATTCGATTGCCTCATCGTTAAGAGCTTGGGTAAAACCTAAATGGATATTAGTTTCAATAAGTGATGGTGAGTATTCGAGAGCCCAGCAATATGCAAGAGAACATGAAGATAATAGAAAAATACAACAAAACGAAAAGGGAATATATTTTGAAACGTCTATTTTAGAAAATGTTGAAGATATGGCTCCGGAATTAGTAACAAGAATAAATGAGATTGCAAGCAGTTCATTTGAATTATATCAGAATGGATTAGGATACAATAATCTTTTATTCATGTCGACGGTGCTTGGTGATATGGCAATTGAACGAGGTGGAGTGTATCAACATTTGCTTTTAATTGAAGAGCCGGAAGCACATTTACATCCGCAATTACAGGAATTAGTACATACTTTTTTGTCTGATACAAATCAAGGAGATGCAAATATACAAATTATTTTCACTTCGCATTCACCAACATTGGCGTCAAAGGTGGATATAGGTAATATTAATTTGATTTATGAAAATGCACATAAAAAATATTGTTTACCATTTTCAGAAGCAAATTTAACAGATGCTAATAAAGAATATTTGCAGAAATATTTGGATGTAACAAAATCTCAAATGTTTTTTGCCAAAGGTATTATATTTGTAGAAGGCATAAGTGAAGCAATTTTATTGCCAGAGATTGCAAAAATACTGGACAGACCATTAGAAAAATATGCAGTTGAACTTGTGAATGTGGATAGTGTTGCGTTTAGTCCTTTTGTTAATTTATTTTCTTCGCAGAATGTACAAACCTGTTTTTCAAAGGTTGCAATTGTGACAGATGATGATAGATGTACCAAGAAAAGTGAAACTAATTATATCAATAAGGACTTTGATTATGATGATGTAAATAGTGATATATCGGGCAAATTATTGAGCGGGACACCATCGGAGCGCTGCAATGAACTTGAAACATTGTGTAGAGCTGTGGGTATCAATGTATTTAAGGCAACAAAAACATTAGAATATGCCTTGTGTTGTGATGAAAATAACATTGAATATTTTATAGAAGCTATAAAAAGTGAGTATTCACAGTTGGGACCTGCATTGGAACAAAAGGTAAACAGTTTGCATGATATGAATGAAAAAGCAGCTTGTGTATGGCTATTCATACGAGCAAGAGAAAAATGCAAAGGAGCGATTGCACAGTATATAAGTCAGATAATCAAGAAACAGTGTGAAATGAGAAAAAGGGGTGAAAATATCGAGAAAGAATTTGTTATCCCTGATTATTTGAAAGAAGCAGTGTATTGTGTGACGGAAAGGTAGATATGGAAGAGTTAACACGTGAGCAATTATCGTTTTTGGAAGCTGAGGGTAGAGTTATTGTAAGAGCCTGTCCGGGTAGTGGGAAAACATATTCTGTAGCGACTAAGTTATTGTCTTATTTGGATAACTGGGATAGATATCATCAAGGAGTTGCAGTTTTGTCATTCACAAATGTTGCTAGTGATGAAATCTACAAAAAAGCATTTTTGCTGAACAAGGGAATTGGTAAACTGGACTATCCGCATTATATTGGGACGGTTGATAGTTTCATTAATGAATTTATTGTTTTAAGATATGGCTATTTGAAGGCACATGACAAAGTAAGACCAATAATTGCTTTGAGCGATAATTGGAAACTCCCTTATAGGTATTGGAGAACAGAATGCTATAGAAAAGGGTGTGTAGACAATATAGAGAAATTTCAGTGGGGAATTGATAATAAGTTTTATAAAGAAAAAGAAGTTGTTGCTTGTGAACTACATGGGAAGAGCCGACTTCTTCCGTGCCAGCAATATAAAGTGATGCTTATGAAGAAAAATATTATATTTCAAAATGAGGTTGCATCCTTTGCATATAGGTTGCTAAAAGAATATCCAATGATAGCAAAAGCAATAGTTGAACGTTTTCCGGTCATTATTATTGATGAGGCTCAAGATACATCAGAGGAACAGATGGCTGTATTTGATTTGCTTACAGAAGCAGGTATAAAATCAATATTCTTAGTGGGTGATCCAGATCAGGCTATATATGAATGGAGAAATGCAAGTCCGGAATGTTTTAAAAAGAAGATAGGTGCAGATTCGTGGGATCTTATTGAACTAACTGGTAATTTTCGAAGTTCACAGCATATTTGTAATGCAACATCTTGGTTTTCAGCAACATTGCAAGGGCAAAGTGCAAATGAGGCGATGGGAGATTATAAAGATGAGAGCCAAAAGCCTATACTACTTTTGACGAACGGCAATACAGAGAAAGATGTGATAGATTTTTTTCTTAAGAAATGTCGCAGTATGGAGATAGAAATTAAATCAGATAAGGTAGCTGTTCTTACCAGAGGGAGGATTCATTCAGATACAGATATTAATGACCTGTGGAAAAGTAAGGAAATAGAGTTGATTGCAAAAGCTGCATATGAATGGAAATGTGGTTCTCGAAAGAAGGCATGTAGTGATATGACTAAAGCATCGTTTAGAATCCTTATTGGTGAGGAAACAGATGAATATTTAATGAGTAAAAAAATAAGGGAATATACAGACGAGGATAATTGGAAAGATTTTATAATTGATGTTTTTTGTGGTTTGCCAAATATAGATTTAGGTATTGCGGAGTGGGTAAGTCAGCTTGCAAATTTGTATATTGATATTTTGCAAAAATATGATTTCAAAATTGCAGAGGGGACTAATATAAAAGATATTTTTAAGATAAAAATGAGAGATAAGAGTAATCCAGAGTTTAAGGATATACCATTAAAGAATTTTTTTGAAAAGAAAACCAGTGGAGATTATACAAAATCGTCAATTCATGGAGTAAAGGGTGAAACTTATGATGCTGTTTTGATTTATGTAAAAAGTAAGACTGGAAAAACACTTACACCCAAGTTTTTAATGGAGGGTGATTTGGAAGACGAATTGATGAGGATAGCTTATGTTGCAATGACGAGACCAAGACGACTATTAATGATTGCTATGCCAGAAAATAAAAAATTGAAGGAATATAAGCGCTTTCCGGTAGACAAATGGGATTATGAGTATGTATAGAGATTATATAAAATGCATTTAATCGAATGGAGGAGTGTATGCTTTCAGAATTACAAAAGGAAGAAATATTGGAGCTGATTTCTCTCAAGCAGGAAGGAGCTTATTGGGACTTTAAAAAGGAGTGGTACGAAGAGGGAAAACAGCCAGATTTGCTACATGATATTATTTGTATGTCCAATAATCTAGAGAATCGAGATGCGTATATCATCATAGGAATTGATGAAGAAAATAATTATTGTGTCAATGATATGACTAATGCAGAAAATCGAAAATCGACACAAATGCTAGTGGATTTTGTGAGAAACAAGAAGTTTGCAGGTGGGATTAGACCTCGTGTAATGGTTGAAACAATGCAACTGGAAACAGGCACGATAGATATAATTGTAATAAAAAATGGATATTCTACTCCTTATGTTCTGGAAGAGTCGTATCGGGGGGTGAATGCTAACAACATATATACTAGAGTAATGGACAGTAACACACCTAAAAACAAAACTGCTGAAATTTCACAAATTGAATATCTGTGGAAAAAGAGATTTCGATTATTGATGGCGCCGCTTGAACAGGTATTTTATTTTTTGCTGAAAAGGGAAGAGTGGGAAGATGTACCAGATGATAGTTCTGTGACACGCATGTATTATAAGTATTCGCCAGAATATGTTATCGAATATGCTGGTTGCGATGATAGAGATGGATATGTTTATTATTTATTTAGTCAGACTGATAGTAGACCTCATTGGTATAATATATATGTTAAATATCATCAGACAATATTGTTTTCAACTATTGGTGTAGGATTGGATGGTGGTAGATATTTTACAAATGTTCCATGCACGGATTTTTTGTTTGATGATTGGCATCATGAAGGGAATATCTCTTTTAAATACTATGTAAAAGGAACGAAGGAAATGATATTACATGATTTCTTTTGTGATTATGATAGTCATGACGCAATGTATGCAAGAGACCGGTTTGAAGAATGCATATTGATATTTGTGTCAGATACGGAGAAAGAAAATTTTAAAGACTATGCGGCTTCGAAATGGTCAAAAAGACAGGATTATTTGGAAGATGTACGATTACCACGTATGGAATTGCCGGGTGTATATCGGGAAGATGCATTTAAGGAGGAATATGAGAATGCACTTGTACTGAAGAAAATGTTGGACGAGTATAGAACTTATTAGTAAAAAAGCAAGAAGGAGATGATGGTATTGAAAAGAAGAGCAGATTTATTAATAGACGGAAAATATAGAAGAATTACTATATGGGATGCATTAGATTGGAAACAGAATCGCCCAGATCTTTGGGAAGAATATAAAAATAACATTTATAGCATTTGTAAAAAACCGGAAAATAAAGTAAGAATGGTTTTTCAAACTGGGAAAAATGGTATACTCAAGAATAGCTATTTTAGATATTATAATGCCGATTTCGAAAACAAAGGAGAAGGCAGTGAGGAATCATATAGACATGAATTTTTTAAAGAATGTATATCTAGGATTGAGCGTCTAGAAATAAGGTGGAAGGGCGAGGCTTTAACGATATATCCTGATGAAATATTGCAAGAAGAATCTATTTTTATGGAAGATGGAACTAGACGAATTGTTGATTTACTTGTGAGTTTCACGAAAGCGGATCCAGCAATTTATGTTGAAAAATGGGAAGGTCAACTCGCAATTGAAATAAAAGATACTCATCCGGTAGATAGTAAAAAGATAAGCCAAATGAAACAAAAAGGACTTGCATGTTTAGAATTTACAGTCAGTAAATGGAATGTCAGAGAAAATTTTAACAATGCAGAGGATGAAGAGAAGCAAACTATTGAAATAACAGAAAAATTAGATGGGAAAAATGGTGGATATATTTGGGGTGAACTATTAGTAGATCCAATATCTAGGAAGTATTTTTCTACAAAATTGTATGAAGACGAAAAGAGAGAAAAAGAAAGAGCGATAGCTAAATTGAATGAGGTTAAGAAACTATATGGTCAAGTTATTGATACTAATAAACAGTTAAGGGAGCAGATACAATTGCTTGATAGGAATATTAATGTATATAAAAATAAATTATCTGGTTTTGAGGCGAAATTGAGAGTTACAGAGCAGGAGAACACAGAAATAAAATCAAGTTTTTGGTACAAGCTATTTGGTAAAAAGTAAATAAAGGATGATATAAAATAAGGTTTGCCCCACAGTTTAGGGCAAACCTCAACTTTTACAAATTCTATAATAGAGCGGAGTTCACGCATGAAGCTCCACTGACCGTGCGCCTCGCAAGCAACGCAGCACAACCATACATACTGTAAATCATAAATGACGCAAAAGCAACTATTTTTTATAGCAAACAATTTTTTCCCAGTTTTCAGGAAAACCCATTTTGGAAAATAGCAGTTCCTGGCTGATGTGTGGGCAGTTCTTGAGAATGGAATGAATCAATCGTTTGAGCTCAGCTTTAAATTGTTTAAATTCCTGATTGTCAATAAGATAACGCAAAGCAATCACTACTGCAAATAAATCCTTCTTTCCAATAGCATATTGTCCTTTTTTCTGTGGTAGTTGTAATTTGCTATGTAAAACAGTATTAGGGATTGCTTCATTTACTTGGAATGAATAAAGTCTCTCGTTGTGAGCACATACATTCCTACAGCTTGCAAGGATACGGATGAGCTGATGCAACTGAACCTCTGACATATTGGCAAAATTCAGACTAACCTTGGTGCGGATATCAGAAGTCGTATATTGATACATTTTTGAAATTTGTCCAAACGTAAGCGCATTGGTTGCTACCCATAAAGGGACATTTCCATACACTGTTGCATGATGAGTGATATAACTATAGTTGCTTGGCAAGGCGATAGTTTTACTTAAGGTAGTAATCAGGCGATTTATTTTGCTTTGATTTCTGCGAGTATAGTTATAATTACCTGCAGTTAAATATGCCGTCTGTTGTTCTCCATATTTTTCGCAAAAGTAGTAGGAAAGCATGGATTTCAACTGTCTTTCCACATGTAAGATATATTTTAGAAAGAGCGTTCTTAATTCTTCATCAAAGTAATAGAAAGCTGTAATTTCTTCAAAAGTAACACCATGTAGATAATTACCGGATGGTTTATGTTTAAATAAATCCTTATAACCGCCAATTAAGGAAAAATAGCTTAACTTTTGTAAAGTGTTTTTTGCGAATTCAGGATCAGAAATAACAAGCTGTTTTTCTTTTTCCAGTTTTTCGATTTGTTCATCATATGTGAAAAATGTTTTATTAGGCATCTCTGAATCCTCCTTTGTTATGGCATAAAAAAAGTGGAGCCCACGCATGGAACTCCACCGGCTGCGGGCATCGCAAGTTTCCGCAGCGCAACCACTAGAGATACTATACCATTGATATCTGGCGATGTCAAACAGTATTTTTTAGTGGTATTAATAGTTTATGCGTTTCTGTGTGTGATATTCTTATTTTGTTCATTTCTGGCATTCAGCCATTTTTCTTTATATTCCAGTGCTTTCTCAGGCTTGTGCCATCTGGCATATAGATTATTCAGATATCCGTATACAGATTTCAGATAGTTATTCTTAGAAACATAATTATCAAATGCTGAAACAGCAGTATCAGATGAAGCTAAATCAGAATCACTGGTATCCATAGCAGCATTGATAATACTCTCTGCTGCCAGTAGATTCTTTTCGGCTTCTACTGGTTTACCTTCCTTTAATGCAATTATTCCGGAAGCAAGTCGGTAGCAGCCATAATCTAAAGTGTTGTAGCCTTCGTTATCTGTTACAAGAGCATCATATTGATTAAGGACAAGCCGTGCTAGCTCTAAATCACCAGCAAGTATCAGCATATTTACAAGATTAAGCATCTGTTGGAGCATATCATGCGTTTCAATTATGCCGGTGTCAGCATATGAAATCCTTATCTCAAATGCCTTGTGTAAGGCTTCGGTTGCTTTATCAGTTTTTTTAAGTGCAAGATATACATTGGACAGATTGTTGTAAAGATTTGAGAGTAGATTGATATAGCGTTTCTGATTCATGGTGTTCATAGTGTCATCTTCATTTTCAAGCAGGTGTATAGCTTTTTCACGCTTTTTTACAGCCACATCATAATCCTTTCTCATGTATGCAAGCTCTGCTTTATAGTCTAAAAGTAATGCTCTGTCACAGACAGAATCGATATGCTCCTGTTCCATAAGGCATGATATCCGGTCAGCCAGTTTTGACATATAATCCCTGACAGAGTATTTTTCAAGATATGGAAACATATCCTGAAGGAATAACAGATAACAGGCAGAATTATCATTGATGATGTTTTCTACAACACTTATCATAGCCTGTATCGTATTATCGGGCTTTCGGACTTCTAAGCCATGCATCAAGCAGATTGAGTGAAGACTGTTTACAAGTGTCTGACAATTGGAAATGCAAGGATTTAATTCCTCATATATGATTTCCTGTATCAGAGGATGCAGGTTTATTTTCTTATTCTCTATGTCATCCGTTATAAAACCATATCGGGCAAGATAATTAACATCATGCAAAGAGGCGAGCTGCAGCCAGTTCCTGAAATGATTCTTATACACGCCGGATACCGGAAGGATTGACAGGTTCTTAAGTATATCGGTTTGAGAAGAGTTAAGCCGGCTGATCTGCATAAGAATACGCAAATGTTCAATCATAAGCCCATCATGATAATCCCCATCTTTATATAATTCCACATTTTCACTATCTGTGATATTAATCCCACACTGCTTTAATTCATGCAGTAATTCATCAGGCTCAAGACCGCCTGCTGCAAGTGAAAGAGCTGATAATACGACAGTCAGGGTGTGGGAATGAACTTCTCTTATTATCTGTTTAACTGTTTCAGTATCATTATCCGAATAAGGACAATGCGAAGCAAAAAGCTGTAAAAGGTCTTTTTCAGATGCTATCTCTTTAATCTTAATCGAAGCATATTGTTTTACTTCACAGCGTGTCGTGACAAGCAATTCAAAATCATTCTTTACAAATTCTTTGAAAAAAGCATCATCCTTAGGAAGTGCATTAAAGTTATCCAGTATCACAAGGCTGTCCTGATGCAGGGAGCGTAGCAGTCGGTAATGTGAGTCAAATAGAGCATCCTCATCCATATCTGATGTATCATCTGAAAATTCCATGGCTGCAATGTCTTTTCGCAGGCTGCCGGAATAAAACAGGTAGATGATATTGGTATATTTCTTTTTATTCCTGCTGGCATAATATTTTGCCAATTCACTTTTTCCTATTCCTGCGATTCCATTTATGAAAACAACGGATTCAGAAGCAAGCAGTCTGCCACATTCTTTTATCTCATCATTTCTTCCGATGAATTCTTTTACAACAGCCGGCAAACGATTACTTAGCAGAATGTCAGTAAGCTCCGGTGAATACAGGTTCTTTCTGTTATGGTCAGATAATATGGCGTAAAGCATAACATCTGTAAAAAAAGTGGCATTATCATCAATGGCAATTAATTCATCAGCTTTGGTAATGCCAATTATTTTTCGGCTGTTATTAATCATATCTTCCAACAAATATCTGGTATTAGAAACATTTATAAGATTAGGAATAATCTTGTTCTTAAAGTCCGTAATCATCTGATTACGCCCGGTATCATTTTTGTATTCATTCAGAATATCTACAGGAACAGGTCTTGCTCCATTACACCAGCGGCTGAATGTGATGTTATCATCTGAAGCTTCACTATAGTCAGAGGCTTCATCCAACAGGCAGAGCGAAAACAGGTCACGCACAAGCCGGTGCTGTGGGTAAGTCTTTATTTTATTGTCAAGTAATGCACCTGTCACATGTGCAAATGTCAATTGATTTTTCATACTTTCTCCATGTCTATGTCAACTTCCAGTCAACATGTCGTCAATGTGTTTCATTCTCAAAATTTACTATCATTATCACAACAAAACATAGCCAGCAGACAGCAGAAGATATCTGAAATGGCTATAAATATTATAACATATAACAAACATATGTTCTACAACTTTTTTGTACATTGAAAACTAAATGAGCTTTATCATATGCCAACAGAACCAGCGAAGATGTTTCCGGTAGGAAACGGAGCGGGTGAAGACACTTCCGTCAAGGGTGGGAAACGGACTCGAACAGGAGTAGCCCACAGGTCGCGAAGCGATTCGGGGGACTAAAGGTCAGCTGTGAGACTGACAACATGTGATATGCAGAAAGCCAAATGAAGTATCTTTCAACGGTATGATTATCACAATTGAGATTTCGGTAAAAGAAGGTGATATGTTTAGTATTTTAAGAAGGGGGTGTTTACACATGGCAAAAGAATTAGAATTAGCCAAGAAACTGGCTGTACTTGGGTGGATTTTCCGCAAGGGACTGATTACCGAAGATGAGTACAGTAGAACAAGAATTCATATTATGAGTGAATATGATGTTATAACTTTTATGACAGCATAGCCGCACATTCGTTAACATTTATATTTTGAATTATAGTGTAGGCAGTAGCAGAAATGATGTTACTGCCAATTTATTTTATACAGACAGATTTTAGGAAAGGAGCGTTTTCTATGGATGAAAAACAGGTAGAAGTAATAAAGAAAGTGGATGGTCCTGTTATCAGAGACCGCAGAAAGATGGGAAAACCACTTACTATTACAAGAAAAAGAGTAGCAGCATATGTCCGTGTCAGCACGAATGGAGAAGAGCAGATACAGAGCTTTAATTCACAGAAGCAGTACTATCAGGATAAGATAGATTCCAATAAAGAGTGGGTTATGGTTGGGATATACGCTGATGAGGGTATCACAGGAACCAAAACAACGAAAAGAGAGCAGTTTCTTAAGATGATTGATGATTGTATGAATGGCCTTATAGATATTGTAATTACGAAGTCAGTATCAAGATTTTCACGAAATCTTGTTGATACACTGCAATATACAAGAATGCTAAAGGTAAAGGGAGTTACAGTAATTTTTGAAAAAGAGAATATTGACACATCAAAGATGGAAAGTGAGATGCAGTTATCACTTTTATCTGCTCTTGCACAGAATGAGGTTGAGTCTTTATCCCAGAATGTGACAATGGGTGTGCAGATGAAAATGTCCAGAGGAGAGCTGATGGGATTTAACGGATGTCTCGGATATGATTATAACCCGGAGGATAAGAGTATAACTATCAATGAAGCAGAAGCAGAGACAGTTCGCCTGATTTATGATTTGTATCTGCAGGGATATGGTGCATATAGAATTGCGAAGGAGCTTACGAGGCTTGGTAAGGTCAATAAAAAGGGCAATGTTAAGTGGACAGACAGCGGTGTTAGGGGAATTCTTAAGAATGAAAAGTACAAGGGCGATTTGCTTATGGGAAAAACTTACACAGTAGACCCGATATCAAAGAGGCGTCTGGATAATCACGGTGAATCCAATAAATATTATACGAAGAATCATCATGAAGCCATTATTTCAGAGGAAGAGTGGGATAAAGTTCAGGATATTTTAAAAAGCAGATATCGTACTAATGAAAATGTATCAGATGCGGAGAGAATCAAGTTTGCAAGAAAATACGCTTTTAGCAGTATGTGTCAGTGTGGTTTCTGTGGAACTAATCTCACCAGACGTTCTCATAATCAGGATACAAAGCATAAAAAGCCGGTATGGAAATGCCGGACGGCAACGAATAAGGGAATTGCAAACTGCCCACATAGCAAAGCCGTAGATGAAGTGGTTATCGAAAATGCGTTTCTTGAGATGTTTAAGTTGCTTGCAGAGAATTTTGATGATGTACTTGAATCTGTGTTGTCATCAGTGGAAGAAACATTATCCAAAGACGACAGTACAGAAAAATTGAAGCGTATTGAGAAAGAGATTTCCTCGCTTGAAAAGAAGAAAAAAAAATTGACTGATATGTATCTGGATGATAAAATTTCTAAAGAAGCCTATGACGATAAATACAGTGAGATTAGCAATAAGTTGGATAAATGTGAAGAAGAAAAGCATTTATTTTCTGACTGCGTATTATCACAGAAGAATATTGCTGATAAGATGAAACTCATCAGGCAGAAGCTTAAAGGGGCTGATGTACTTGATGAATTTGACAGAGTAGTATTTGAAAGCATTGTGGAGAAAGTCGTTGTCGGTGATATGGAAGAGGATGGCACAGCTGATCCGTATAAGCTGACATTTGTGCTAAAGGGTATGGATGACAGAAGCATACCATATGCCAGAGACCGATATGTGAATCTTTGTGAAAAGGCTGTGTAGACAACAAGGAGGAGCTTAAAAATGAGCGATAATCATGACTTGTTGAATGATAAAGATGTGTGTTCTTTTGAAGAACACGAGGCAGAAAATGTGTGTTCCAACAAAGATGCCGTTGCATATAGAAACAATAGTGGCACTACATCGGATGGATTCGTAAGCAAGCTTGACTCGCACTTTTTGCAGGAAATCTGCTTGGCTCTGAACAATATCACATTCAACTAAATAACAGAAGCGTGAAAGACCGTTTATTTTCAAGGAAATTGAAAGTGGGCGGTCTTTTTTATTTCTGAAATTTATTGTATCAGATGGATTTCAAGTGAGATCAATTCGATGTATTCGAGAAAGGCGATTTTATGGAGACGATACGGAATGTGGAGATAAATCAGTTGCATGATTTTAAGAATCATCTGTTTAAGGTGGAGGTAAATACGGAATTATGCGAGCTGATAAAAAGTATTGAGAAAGAAGGAGTGATTGTGCCACTTCTTGTAAGGACGGAACAAAGAGAGGTCAGTAATGTAAAATGCCGTTAAAAAGCGACGGCATATAGTAAATAATCGGGGTTTTAGGGGAAAATCCCCCTAACTAGATTGCATCAGGGCGGAGATGTCTCTGATGTGTATCTAGCAGTCCCCACTATGACTTTTAAAAGCGTGCATTTGGTATTATATATAAAAGCCTAAGCGATAAGAACTGATAAATTATCGGAAGTTCTATTCAGACACATATGTCTGAAAAAGAGTGTCTTTTACAACATGCTGGCACGTCGACTCATTCTTTTATACATATGGTCCTGGCAGGAGATTCTTAAAAGCAGATACAGGACAAACGAGAATGTATCTGAAACAGAAAGAATTAAGTTTGCAAGAAAATATGCTTTCAGCAGTATGTGCAAATGCGGTTTCTGTGGTACGAATCTGACAAGGCGATCCCATCATCAGGACACACAGCATAAAAAGCCTGTGTGGAAGTGCAGAACAGCAACCAACAAAGGGATATAGAATTGTCCACACAGCAAGGCGATAGATGAGGTAATCATTGAAAATGCATTTGTGGAAATGTTTGGGCTTCTTGTGAAAAATTTTGATGATGTGCTTGAATCAGTTCTCTCTTCGATAGAAGAAACACTTTCAAAAGACGACAGCACAGAGAAGTTAAAACGCATTGAAAAGGATATAGCCAGTCTTGAGAAGAAAAGAAAGAAATTGACCGATATGTATCTCGATGATAAACTTACTAAAGAAGCTTATGATGATAAATACAGTGAGCTCAGCAAGAAGCTGGACAAATGTGAGGAAGAGAAAGCAATATTTGCTGACTGTGCATTATCACAGAAAAACATTGCAGGTAAGATGAAGACTATCAGAGCAAAGCTGAAGGATGCAGATGTTCTTGACCAATTTTACAGAGTGGTATTTGAAAGCCTGGTCGAGAAGGTTATAGTTGGAGAGCAGGCATAGGATGGCACAGTTGATCCATATAAGCTGACCTTCGTGTTAAAGGGTATGGATGAAAGAAGCATACCAGATGCGAGAGACAGATATATGAATCTTCATAAAGCAGTTTAGTCGATTAAAAATTGAGGTGACAAGATGAAAGACAACAAGCGTGAAATTAGCATTGTTCGTTCTTCAGCAGCAGAGTATCTTACATTTATAACTGCAACTGGAGAAAGCGATGTTAATGCTGTATATTTTGATGAAAATGTATGGCTTACCCAGAAAATGATGGGAGTATTATATAATGTTGGGACAAATACGATTAATTATCATTTGAAAAAAATATTTACGGATAGAGAAGTAGATGAGAATTCAGTTATTCGAAAATTTCGAATAACTGCCGCTGATGGAAAAACATATAATACCAATCATTATAATCTGAGTGCAATCATTGCGGTAGGAAATAAAGTGGATTCTCCGAGAGCTATCCAGTTCAGAAAGTGGGCAATTCATGGAGAAACCGCTGCAGAAACAATTTATCGCAGGGCAGATAGTGAAAAGGAAAATATGGCGCTGACAACATGGAAGGATGCTCCGGATGGTAAAATTCAAAGATTTGATGTGGTTATTGCGAAGAACTATCTGACAAAAGATGAGCTGGCTTCAATGTCAAGAATTGTCAACGCATATTTGGATTTAGCAGAATTACGGGCAGAGGAAGAAGTTCCGATGACTATGGAAGACTGGGCAGAGCAGTTTGAAGGAATTTTAAGACTTAGTAAGAAAGAAATATTAACAAATGCAGGTAGCATATCTGCAAAGATAGCAGAAGAACATGCACTTACAGAGTTTGAAAAATATAGAGTAAAACAGGATAAGCTGTATCAAAGTGATTTTGACAAAATTCTGATAGGAGAAGTTGATGGCAATGAAGTAGATTATATTGACGATAACGTAAACAACAATGAGGAGCTTTAAAATGAGCAATAATCACGACTTGTTGAATGATAATGATATGTATTTTTTTTTCGGCTTACGAGACAGATGATATGTGTTTCAATAACGATATCGCCGTATGTGGCTGAGCATAATGATGGGATGAAGGTATTTAATCTGTATATTGCACAGATAAAGCA
>ERZ773115.1291-NODE-1291-length-23587-cov-7.453808_pt1 | contig 23587 bp, 23 predicted proteins | sample MGYA00511116_ERZ773115 | MGnify/ENA primary metagenome ERZ773115 (study PRJEB29015, sample SAMEA2737869) | human gut metagenome | biome: human gut; feature: human-associated habitat; material: faeces | place: China | collected 2012 ... | reverse complement strand
TAATCTCTTTTGTTTTCTGGTCAACGGCTGTTTTTTAGACATAGGTTTCCCTCCCTCTTTCGTATCCCCTGAGGTTTACTGTTCCAGGGAAGAATCATCCCGTTTATAGTAATAGAGTTTGTATCCCGCTTTGACCAGCGCTTCGCCAACAACATTTTCGTAAAGCGCTCCCTTATAGACTCCGAGGTTTTTGTTGGTCCGCAAATCCTCCTGGGCTTCTTCATCCAGCATAGCCACAAGCAAGCCGCTGTCGGCAAAGTAGATTTTATACTTCGTATCGTCATAGTTGCCCTGAAGCGGCAACTCCGGGAAATTCAGGCAGTAGCAGACATTGACCATTCCCGCATCGTCCAGCCATTCAACGCATCCTCTATAGTCGCGGAAACGAGCGCCGGAGGCAACTTTAGAGATTTGGAACTTTTTATTGTCCTTGGCAAGCTGCGCAGGAATATGGTTAAATACATTCACAATTCTGGTCTGATCTATGCCTTCAGCATATTTGCGAATGTCCTCTTTGTAGTCAGCGATAAGCTGTCTCTGTACTTCAAGTGACCCCTCAAAGGTACCTTTTGCAATGAACTCACGAACAACAGCGGGCATTCCGCCCAAGATGCAGTAGTCAAGGAAGAGTGAGCTGCATACCGACATCTGTACCTCGTTGAAGGGCGTGAGATTTCGCATATGCTCCAGCATATCTTCGACGAAGCTCTCGTCATAGCCCTTGGCCCACAGGAATTCCTCGAAGTCCAGAGAGAACATTTCATAATCAGTCTTATAGCCTACACTGTTGCTCTCAATTTTCCGATAATTGATGCCCAGCATGGAGCCGCTGCAGATCACATCGAATCTGCCATCGATTTTGAAGAATTTCAGTGCTGTGGCAATCTCCGGGAACTCTTGCAGTTCATCAAAAAATATCAGTGTTTCACCTTCAATAAACCGTTTGGACGGGTCCATTCTGGAGATATTCTTAATAATATCATCTGCCTTATATCCATCCGCCGTAATCATTTTATATTTCGGTTCTTCCACAAAGTTGATGGTGATCACGCTCTGGTAATTCATATCTCCAAACCGCTTGATCGACTCGGTTTTGCCTACCTGTCGAGGCCCCTTGACGATTAACGGCTTTCTGTCAGGATTGGCTTTCCATTCGGCCAGGAAAGCATCGATTTTTCGTTTCAAGTAGAGCATTTCACTCGCCTCCTTCGCTATTATTATAGCGATACCCGATGGAGAATTCAATCGAAATCACAAAAAATGAGCGAGTTTTTTCTTTATTCACACATTTTATGAGTGAGTTTTAGCAGTCACAACACATTTTTCGCTTGTCGAGAGGGTGGGTAATGTCACGCCAGGGCTTCTTTCATTGTTTATGCGGCGCAATTTCTGAGCTGCTCTCTGCGGCAAAAGCACCCGCTGTTGGAGGTAAATCCGGTCGGAAGCACTTTTAATATACAGAATTCAATCCCACACAAATCCCAAAAGCCGAAAGCGGTGGCTGAAATAAACAGGCCAATAGAGTTCCAAAGAGGAACTGTTGGAGCGACAGAAAGCGCTAAAGAGGGCACAAGAGTCCTCACTGAAGGTTCAGACATAGGTTTGGGTTCAAGAGACCGGGCGTTCGAGTCGCCCCACTCGGACCAAAACCCTCTGAAATCGGTTGATTTCAGAGGGTTTTTCTTATTCATTGTCTATTGCGGCGCAGAATTTGAGGAGTGTCGCTATGGCAAAAAATGTGATAATTCGATGTTTTCTTGTAATTTGTTCCGCTATGTACTATAATTAATCAACGGTAGGTCTTTGTGCTACCAAGGTAGCCGTGTGGGAGTATTCCCATGCGGCTACTTCTCTTTACAGAAAAGAGTGATCTTATGCAGAACAAAAAAGATCAACACTATGTTCCAAGATTCTATTTAGAGAACTTCTCCAAAAATAAAAAAGCCTTGGTATGCTCAGAAAATCCGGTTTCAGGGTAGTCGAGCATGCGTCAATTAAACAAGTAGCCTATCGGGACTATATGTATGGAAGAGATGGCGTTATAGAAGAGTGGCTGTCCAAATGTGAAGGAAAATGGTCTCAGGTGGTGAGATATCTATTGGTTGAGGACGACACAGAGTGTACAGAACCATTGGAATACTACCTGCTCCTCCTTCACTTTGTACAGATTTCATTAGTAAGAACAGCTAAAAATAGCAGACGCTTATCGTTCATTACTTGATAATTTTAGAATGATGCTCGATGAAACAGAAGCATCCGGAGGAAAGCTTGCAGTTAGTCGCGAAGAATTCTTTGCTGACTACGATACTCCCAATAAAATCTCCATCGCTGTAGCGAACGAATGTTTTGATATTTTGGTCGATCTAAAGCCATTGACAATCATAAACGAATCCGGTCGTGGCTTTATTATTTCTGATAATCCGGTCACGTTGTATAACCTTCTCTATGCGCGTAGGAATTATAGAATTAACTATGGTTTAGGTACTGGAGGTACTATCATTTTTCTTCCTCTAAGTCCAACTGTGTGTTTTTGCCTTTGCGATCCAGAAGTGTACGATGAGAAAAGTGAGGATGGTTTCAATATTACAATTAAATCCAAAAATCAAGTAAACGAACTCAATAAAATGTTTGCGCAAAATGCATATGAAGCGATTTATTGGGGTTCAGGTGTTGATGCCGATTACGCCAAACGCATGGGCAGAGAATTTCGAACACCAAAGCCTCCGGTAGAAGAATTGCCCATTAAAGGAAGCCTGCACTCCATTATTCGATTTGGTACAGAATCAATATTTGAGTACTACCAAATACCAGAAGCGGATTTTAGAAAAGTATTGCCGGGATCACGGCTATACAGCCATCCGCCACTACGACGAGGACGACGGATATTCGGGAACCAACTTCAACCGGCCCGGATTCCAGCGGATGCTTGCCGACATCAAGGCGGGCAAGATCAAGCGCGTTGTCGTTAAGGATATGAGCCGGTTCGGGCGTAACTATCTGCAAGTCGGAATGTATACGGAAATGCTGTTTCCAGAGTACGGCGTCCACTTTATTGCCGTCAATGACGGTGTGGACAGTGTGCGCGGGGACAGCGAGTTTACCGCCATCCGCAACGTATTCAACGACAATCTTGCATAAAGCATGACAAGAAAAACAGCGGTGCGGATACAATCAGAAATCTACAATCAAAGCCCAAAATTGTGTGTAATTTAGGGTGGAAAAACGAGGATTTTGTGTCTTATAAGAAGCGTAAACTTAGGAGGCGGATGGGTTTATATGTTGTTACTGCAACTATCCACGTGGCAAAATATATCCTTCTTCCGCCGTTTATAGGTTGACATTTCCGACTCTTTTCTGTATAGTGTGTATGGGTGGGTACCTACCGGCACTTAGGCTGAAAAGTCTACGTGCCGTTTTTGCTTTTACGGAGGTGCGAAAATGAAAAGAATATCAGTTGCACACAGGTTTAAGGATAGGGCTCTTGTTGCCTCTTTGGTGCGTGGAATTGCTTTTGCCCTGATTACGCTTTTGTTTACAACGGTCGCTTTCTTCAAGGGTTTCCTATGGTGCATTTACATCGGCTTCTCATTAACAATGGCTTTTGGCGCAAAAAAATGCGAATATAAAAATTACGTTTGCAGCCTTTTGGCAGGATATGTGTGGTCGCTCGCCTATGTATTCTTTCCCTCTTTTATGGAAAAGACAATTCATATTCCTTCCTTCGCCGCAATGACCGTCAGTGAACTGATCCTAACTTTCCTGCTGCTGTTTGTGCATCTCAAATTTCTCCGCAACACCTGGCTGAATAAAATACCTATGGTGTTTGCAGGAATCGCGACTGTATTTATCGGCGGCATTGACCATATTGCGTTGAGTGGGCTGTCAACCTTTATGGGAATATCTATGGCTGTGCTGACAGAGATCATCATTGTATTTCTGACTGTGATAAATAAAGAAAAGCAAGTAGAGCAATAAATGAAAGGAGCATTCTGATATGAATATTACAGTTTATCTCGGTGCAAACGAAGGCAATGACCCATCTTTGCGCAAAGCGGTTCAGGAACTTGGTACATGGATTGGTGCAAGCGGAAATGCGCTGGTCTATGGCGGATCGAAGACTGGCTTAATGGGCGAGATCGCCAAAAGCGTTCTGGACGCCGGTGGGAATGTGACCGGTGTAGAACCGCAGTTCTTTATGGACGAAGGTTTCCAGTATGACGGGCTGACAGAGCTGATCGTCACAAAGGATATGTCGGAGCGCAAGAATAAAATGATCGAGCTGGGCGATGCCTTTATCGCCTTCCCCGGTGGCACTGGCACATTGGAGGAGATTGCGGAAATCATGTCCAAGGTATCACTGAAGCAATTGGATGCTCCCTGTATTCTTTACAATTTGAACGGCTTCTACAAGGATCTGAAAGCACTCTTAAATCACATGATAGAAATGGGCTTGTCTTCAAAGGAACGGCAGGAAGGAATCTATTTTGCGGAGAGCCTTGAACAGATTAAGCATATTTTGTCCAAAGAAGATTAACAAAGAATAACATGAACAACAAGGGCTTGGGACTATCCCAAAAATCAAAACCTCCGGCTAAGCCGGAGGTTTGATCTGGCCCTATAAGGGCCTATTACGGACGAAGCCCCTTAAGGGGCCCGAAAGGTCTGCCGACCGCATTCCTTTCTCGGGCTACCCCTTAAGGGGTTTTACTTATGCCTTGGGATTCTTGGTACCCGTAAACGGGTCTATATACTCCTTAATGCTGATTTGGTCACTCATTTTGTCCTCCTCAAGCTGGTTTTGTATATACGCCTTTATTGCTTTCTTATTTCTCCCTACCGTATCCACAAAATATCCTCTTGCCCAAAAATGCCGATTCCCATATTTGTATTTCAGGTTGGCATGCCGGTCAAATATCATCAGGCTGCTCTCTCCTTTCAGGTAGCCCATAATCTGGGATACGCTGTACTTCGGCGGGATGCTTATCAACATGTGGATGTGGTCTGGGCATGCTTGTGCTTCTATGATTTCCATGCTCTTTTGCTGGCACAACTTCCGCATTTCGGCGCAAACACCACATGGTATTGACATCGCCAACTGTTATGTTCTAAACTACTTACATCTACTTCTTTCATGAATTAGTCTCCTTGTTTTTGTAAGTTTTGGTCGGCAAACCTCTTCCTTACTCTAACTCGGAGACTTTTTCTTGTCTACTCTTCCCCTCTCCATAGGATTTGTTCAAGCGTTTGGCGACGCTCCCCCGGTTTACCGATGTGTAGCATTGGTAATCAACGCCGTCTGTCCGTCCGTCACGGGAATGAAACCTCAAGTTGAATTTATTTCCGCACTGGCAAATCATCAACCGTCCGTAGACAGTGGTATGTTGCATTCTTCCTGTTCTGCGTTTTCCTTTGTTATGGTTTTTCAGAATCGCCGACTTGACATCCATCAGTTTTTGTACTTGCTCATACTCCTCGACGGTTACGATTGGCTCGTGTGTGCCTTGAACCTGAACATACTCCAAATCACCGTAATTCTTGATTTTCTTCTGCTTCAGGAAATCAGGCGTATATTCCTTGTGGTAGGTTATGGTGCCGCAGTAAAAGGAATTACGAAGCATTTTCGAAATGTACGATGCAAACCACTGTTCCTTTCCCAGCGCCGTCAGCCGTCCAGCTTTCTCAAGCTCGTACTGGATGGTTGTTACTCCCATTCCACTCAGGTACATATCATAAATCATTCGCACCGTCTTTGCCTGTTCGGGGTTGATGACCATCTCCTTGCCGACACGGTCGTATCCGAGGATATTCCCATTGCCGTAGAACACACCGTTTTGCATAGAGGTCTCCTGTCCGGCTTTTACACGGATGGATGTCTTGCGGCTCTCGTCCTGTGCAAGCGTTGCCATGATCGTAAGCCGCAGTTCACCGTCGCCGTCAAAGCCCTGTTCCACCAACCTTGGTCGATGCAGCACGACAGCAGTGCCTTACACGGTCGATCTCGTAGACCTCACCATCTTCAAATTTGATTTTTCGGGGTCGAGCCGTTCCATCCGTCTTATGGGTAACATCGACTTCCACATATATCCTGTATACCCCCAAAAACTATGAGTTGCTGATTCGAAACACGCCGCCAGAAATCAGCCGGCAGCTCAGAAAATGCTACTCCACCGTGCTGGCCTATAAAGCGGTCCGGTAGTGGCAAGCAGGGCGAGTGTTTATACAAACTCTTGCAAAAGCGGAAATCCGGCAAACGCCGGGTTCCCGATTCGCTTGGTTCACAAAGTCAACCCCCGGCTCTGCCGGGGGCAAAAGAAAGGCATCTCCATTGAGCATTCGTGTGAATCACCCTATATTCAGGGCTGGAAGCTGGAAATGATGGCGGAGCAAGTCTTTGACCGGTACATCGAAAATGCAGACAAAGTAATGGACTTGTCCTATGCGATGCTCGAAAAGCATATTGCGGATCAGGAGGAATTGCCGGACAATACAGATGTTATCCGGCGCAAGCAAGGCGAAATCAAGAAGCTGATGAATAAGCGGACAAACCTGATCGAGATGAGAGCCGAGGGTGACATTGATAAGGAAATGTTTCGCTCAAAGAAGCAGGAGATCGAGGATCGTGTAGCCAAGCTCACGGAAGAAATCAAAGGCTTGCAACCTGAGAAGGAGCAGACAAGCAACGAGGACTATTCCGTTAAGCTCTTGGAACTGCGAGAGCGTTTGAAGGAGTACACCGGATTTGATTACTCTGTTATCCCAGAAAGCATTGTGGAGGCATTCATTGAGCGCATTTGGGTGTCAAAGGATGAGTTCCGTTGGTATCTGAGAACCGGAAACAATGCAGATAGCGAATTTGACCCTGATGACCACATCAAAATCGGCGCCTTTACGCTGACGATCAACGATGCAAAGAAGTATATCTACAGCTTTTCGACCCGCAGGAGAGTCTACAAGTGGGCGGACTTGAATGTGAGCGTGTGGATATGAAATGATTGGCGCTATGTACCGATGGCAGCTCAGGCTGCCATCAGGGAACAGCAGAACCGAGCTGCGCCTGAGGGCATAGAGGACAACGCATAAATGGAACGGACACACCATCTCCACGAGGCGGTGTGTCCGTTTTTTGCATCAGATGTTGCTGATTTTCGACAATATATTACGCCTTCACGCTTTCAGCCAGCTGCGTGGCCATGCGCTCCAGGTCCTCCTGCTGCCCCTGACGCAGGGCGGAGCGGAGGGTCACGGTGTCCGCCGCCGTCTCCCAGTTCAGGGGCTCCAGCAGCTTCTGCATCCCCCGGGCGCTGGTGGGGGCCCAGGAGCCGTTTTCGATATACGCCGCCCGGCGGCCCTTGAGGCCGTGGGCCGTCAGGTCGTGCAGCAGGTTCTCCATGGTGACGAACACGCCGCCGTTATAGGTGGGAGCCGCCAGCACCACATGGCTGAACCGGAAGGCCGCCGCCAGGATATAGGACGCCGGGGTGACGGAGGTGTCGAACATCTCCACCTGCACCCCCTGCTCCCGCAGGCGGCAGGCCAGGATGTTGGCGGCGTTCTCCGTGCCGCCGTAGACGGAGGCATAGGCGATGACCACGCCCCGCTGCTCCGGCTCATACCGGCTCCACAGGTCGTATTTGCCCAGGATATACCCCAGATCCTGCCGCCACACGAAGCCGTGGAGGGGCAGCAGCATCTGAATGTCCAGCCCAGCGGCCTTTTTCAGCACCGCCTGGACCTGGGTCCCGTATTTGCCCACGATGTTGGTGTAATACCGCCGGGCCTCGTCCAGATAGTCCCGGTCGAAGTTCACCTCGTCGGCGAACAGCGCGCCGTTCAAAGCGCCAAAGGTGCCGAAGGCGTCCGCCGTCAGCAGGAGCTTGTCCGTCTCGTCATAGGTCATCAGCACCTCCGGCCAGTGGACCATAGGCGCGGCCACAAAATGCAGGGTGTGCCGCCCGGTGCAGAGGGTGTCCCCCTCCTTCACCACGTTGACGCGGCCCTCATACCCGGGGCCGAAGAACTGGGCCAGCATATTCCTGGCGGCGGCGGAGCACACCACGGTGGTCTCCGGGTGCCGGGTCAGCAGGTCCCGGATATCGGCGGCGTGGTCCGGCTCCATATGCTGCACCACCAGATAGTCCAAAGCCCGGCCTCCCAGCCCGTGGGCCACGTTTTCCAGAAAGCTGCGGCACACGGAGGCGTCGGCGGTGTCGAACAGCACCGTTTTCCCGTCCATCAGCAGATAGCTGTTGAAGGAGATGCCCCGGGGCACGTCATAGACGCCCTCGAACATAGCCAGGCGGCGGCCGTCGGCCCCCACCCAGGTGTAATCGTCATTGACCTTTCTTGTGCAGAACATCAGAAAACCCCTCTTTCCCTATTTTATCCACTCTATTATAGCCTCTTTCCGGCAAAAATTCTGTGTCATATGCAACACTTTCGCAAAAAATGCGCCCCGGTGGGACACGTTGCTCTGTCAAAATAGCCTCGCAGAGTTTGCCGCCCGCAGGCGGCAAATGAAATGCAATCCATTTTTTGCCGGGGCGTGTACCTGGCAAAAAATTCTTCTCAGTCTGCAAGTGTGGAATTTGTTCGCCCATAGGCGAACAAATTATGCGCGCGGCAGACTGCAAGCCTTTTGTCAAAAAAGGGTTCTACCCTTTTTTGACAGTTTCCGGTGGGGCGGGGCCGCAGGCCCCCGCCCCACATTTTTTATTTCCCGGGGCCTGACGATAAATTTTCTGTGACGGGAGCAAAACAGGGCTACACAACCGGAGAAACCTGTGATATGATAGATGAGTGAAAAAATCGGACCGGGGGAGGGATCGTTCTAATGAAACATTTGCCGCAGCGCGTGGCGGCGCTGCTTCTGGCGGCGGTTATGTCGCTGACCCTGACCGGGTGTATGTTCCGCTCGTCGGTGGAGGATCTGTTCACCCTGCCCCGGGTGTCGGCGGAATACGAGGGGCTGTCCCAGGAGCTGGACGACCTGCAGAAGCAGGGCTATGAGCTGGTGGGCCCCAGCACCGGGCAGAACATCCAGCCGGTGCAGATGGTGGACCTGGACAACGACGGCCTGTCGGAGGCCCTGGTATTCATGCGGCTGCAGGACGACGAAAAGCCCCTGAAAATCTTCGTTTTCCGGCCGGAGGACGACACCTATCACCGCCTGTGCGTCATTGAAAGCAGCGGCACCGCCATCGACAGCGTCCAGTATGAGGACCTCACCGGCAACGGCCGGCTGGAGATCATCGTGGGCTGGCGCATCAGCGCCGACGTGCAGACCGTGGCCGTGTATGTGCCCCAGCCGGACCCCTATGTGCTGCTGCAAAGCGGCTACACCCGCTTCACCGTCACGGACCTGGACGGCGACGGCGTCAAGAGCCTGCTGCTGTTCCGCTCGGATAACGATGGCCAGCCGGTGGCGGGGCTGTATATCCGCAAGGACGACGTGATCTCCGCCAGCTACAGCAGCGTCTTGTCCTACACCATGGCGGAGCTGAGCCGGGGCAGCGTGGTGGTGGGCAAGCTCTCCGACGGCACCCCCGCCGTATTTGCCACCGGCGTCAACAGCCAGGGTATGGCCATGACGGATATCCTGGTGTGGCAGGAGAGCGGCGGACTGACCAACATCGCCCAGGACCGGACCACCGGCCTCACCGCCGCCGTGTACCCCTATATGCAGCTCAAGCCCCAGGACATCGACGGCGACGGCAGCGTGGAGATCCCCGCGCCGGAGACTGCCGCCGCCGACGCGGGAAGCGGCGCTGCCGCCAACACCGCCGCGGCGGTGCGGGGGCTGGTCCGCTGGATCAGCTACTGCGGCGACGAAAGCCCGGATGTCCACTGCGTGACCTATCACGATCTGTCCGCCGGGTGGTATTTCCGCCTGCCGGATACCTGGCAGGGGGAGGCCACCTTCACCACCGCCGAAAACGGCGCGTACGAGAGCCAGGTGGTACTGCTGTCCAACGGACAGCCGGTGGCGGCCCTGTACGCCCTTACCGGCGACAACCGGGAAAAGCGGGCCATGATGGGCAGCCGCATGGCCCTCAAGCGCCAGAACGGCGTCACCTACGCCGGGGAGCTGCTGGCCGGGGCCAACTACTGCGGCCTGGACGAGGAGAGCCTGCGCCTGGGCTTCAACCTGGTGATGGCCGAGTGGGCCGCATGAAAATCCGAGGAAAGGAACGTCGAATCCATGAGAAAGGTAATGGTTCTGGAGGATGAATCCAGCATCCGCAGCTTTATTGTGATCAACCTGCGCCGGGCAGGATACGAGGTGGTGGAGGCCGAGACCGGCGAGGAGGCCCTGGACAAGCTCCACGAGAATCCGGACACGCTGGTGGCCCTGCTGGACGTGATGCTGCCGGGCATCGACGGGTTCGAGGTGTGCCGCCGCATCCGGGCCACCAACCCCCGCATCGGCATCATCATGCTGACGGCCCGGTCCCAGGAGATGGACAAGGTCACGGGCCTGATGAACGGGGCCGACGACTATGTGACCAAGCCCTTCTCCCCGGTGGAGCTTACCGCCCGGGTGGACGCCCTGATCCGCCGCAGCAGCGGCGGCACCCAGGAGCTGCCGCCGGGCACCATCAGCCAGCCCCCCTTCCTGCTGAACACCCGCAACCGCACCCTGGAGAAAAACGGCCAGCGCATCAAGCTGACCCAGGTGGAGTATTCCATCATGCGGATGTTCATGGAAAATCCCGGCAAGGCCCTGTCCCGGGAGGAGATCCTGGACCTGGTGTGGGGCCGGGACTATTTCGGCGAGCTGAAGATCGTGGACGTCAACGTCCGGCGTCTGCGGCTGAAAATCGAGGACAGCCCCACCAGCCCCACCTATATCAACACCGTGTGGGGCTACGGATACAAGTGGGGCTTTTAAGCCATGGATACCAACACGGATAACAAGCTGCGGCTGTTCACCCGGGGACAGGGGAAGCGGCTGAAGCTGCGGGGTCTGCGCCGCCGCTGGCTGGCCAGCAGCGTGGGACCCATTATCGTCATTCTGGTGCTGGTGGGCGTGCTCTCCGCCGCCACCATCAGCTCCAGCCTGGATGCCCGGGCCAGGTCCTCTCTGGAGGCCAAGGCCAAGTCCGGCTCCGACTATTTCAGCGCCTACAGCATGGGCAGCTACAGCGAGTATTACCGCCGGGCCGCTCAATACGTCACGGATTACAGCATGAACGACAGCCTGGCCAAGAACGTGGAGCTGCAATTCATCAACGGCAAGCGCCAGGTGGAGCTGTCCTCCCGGGGCGCCGTGGCCGGCAGCACCCCCGCCACCCCGGAGGTGGGCCGGGCCGTGGAAACCGGCAAGACCGCCTCCTTCTCCGGCCGGGACCCCCTGACCGGCGAGAGCATCCTGGCGGTGTCCAGCCCGGTGTTCTACAACGGGACGGTGGTGGCCGTGATGCGGTTCGTCACCTCTACCCGGCTGCTGGATCAGCAGCTGTGGCTGACGGTGCTGGTGATGGCCGCCGTCATCGCGGCGGTGATCTTCCTGATCTTCGTGTCCAACCTGATCTTCATCAACAACGTGGTGCAGCCGGTGGCGGAGGTGTCCGAGGCCGCCAAGCGCATCTCCTCCGGCAGCTACGGCATCCAGATCGCCAACAAATATACCGACGAGCTGGGCCAGCTGGTGGACAACATCAACAATATGTCCCTGAAAATCAGCCAGAGCGAGAAAATGCAGACGGAGTTCATCTCCTCCGTGTCCCACGAGCTGCGCACCCCTCTGACGGCCATCAGCGGCTGGGGCGAGACCCTGCTGGGGGATGAGACCGGCGACCCCCACCAGCTGCGCCGGGGCCTGCGCATCATTGTCAAGGAGGCCCGCCGCCTGACGGGCATGGTGGAGGAGCTGCTGGAATTTTCCAAAATGCAGGACGGCCGCTTTACCCTCCAGGTGGAGGAAATGGACCTGCAGGCGGAGCTGGAGGACGCCATCTATACCTATCGGGAGCTGTTCCGCCAGGACGGCATCCAGCTGAACTATCACAGCGATCAGGAGCTGTATGCCGAGCCCATCTCCGGGGATCCCCAGCGGCTGAAGCAGGTGTTCTGCAACGTGCTGGACAACGCCGCCAAGCACGGCGGCGCAGGCAAGCGCATCGACGTGGACATGACCCAGGAGGGGGACAGCTATGTGGTGCGTATCCGGGACTACGGCCCCGGCATCCCTCCGGCGGAGGTCCCCTTTGTGAAGCAGAAGTTTTATAAGGGCTCCTCCAAGGCCCGGGGCAGCGGCATCGGCCTGGCGGTGTGCGACGAGATCGTCCAGCGCCACGGCGGCGTGTTCGACATCGGCAACGCCGACGGCGGCGGGGCCATCGTCACCATCCGGCTGCCCATCTCCGGCCAGGAGCTGTAAAAATCGAACGCCTGTTGCATTTTTGCGGCGGGTGTGTTATGATACTGGAAAGGAACCCATTCCCCATGGAAAAAAACAACAAGCAATTCCGCACCTCCATCGGCGGTCAGGCCCTGATCGAGGGCATTCTCATGCGCGGGCCGGAAAAGCAGGCCATCGTGGTCCGCTCGCCGGAGGGCCTGGTGACCAAGGTGGAGGAGCTGACCCTGATCAAGGACAAGTATCCCATTCTGGGCTGGCCCATCATCCGGGGGGCCGTCACGTTTCTGGACTCCATGGTCCGGGGCGTCAAGGCCCTGATGTTCTCCGCCGACTATTACCCCGAGGACGAAAACGTCCAGCCCTCCAAGCTGGATAAGTGGCTGGAGGAGCACGTTCCGGCGGAGAAGCTGCAGTCGGTGCTGGTGTGGGTGTCGGTGATCCTGTCCCTGGGGCTGACCCTGCTGCTGTTTATGCTGCTGCCCACCTTCATCGCCGGGCTGTTCCACGCCCGGCACGCCGCCGTCCACAACCTCATCGAGGGGGCGGTGAAGATCGCCATTTTCCTGGGGTACCTGATCCTCTGCTCCAGGCAGAAGGACGTGCGCCGGGTGTTCTGCTATCACGGGGCGGAGCATAAGACCATCTTCTGCTATGAGGCGGGCCTGCCGCTGACGGTGGAAAACGCCCGCATCCAGCCCAAGCACCACCCCCGCTGCGGCACCAGCTTCCTGTTTGTGGTCATCGTGGTGTCCATTCTGTGCAGCAGCATCGTGTTCAGCTATGTGAACTGGCAGAATCTGTGGGTCCGGGTGGCCATGCATCTGCTGCTGCTGATCCCGGTGGTGGGCGTTACCTATGAATTCAACCGCTTTGTGGGCCGCCACGACAACGCCGTGACCCGGGCCCTGTCCGCCCCGGGCATGTGGCTTCAGAATTTCACCACCAACGAGCCGGACGACTCCATGCTGGAGGTGGCCATTGAGGCCCTGAAGCTGGTGCTTCCGGAGGAGCAGGGAAAGGACGCCTGGTAATGGCCGCTACATACAACGATCTGACCCTGGATATCCGGCGGTCCCTGCGGCAGGCGGGGATCGAGGCCGCCACCCTGGAGGCCCGGGAGCTGGTGTGCTTTGCCGCCGGAAAGGACCGGGCCGCCCTGCTGCGGGACGGCTCGCTGTACGCCTCGCCGGAGACGGAGGAGGCGGCCTGGGCGCTTGCCCGCCGGCGTCTGGCCGGGGAGCCGGTGGCTTATCTCATCGGCGAGTGGGAGTTTTACGGCCTGCCTCTGGATATCTCCAAGGAGGTGCTGATTCCCCGGCCGGATACGGAGGTGCTGGTGGATCAGGCGCTGCCCTATGTGCAGTCCTTGGGCAACTGCCGGGTGCTGGACCTGTGCGCCGGCAGCGGCTGCATCGGTCTGGCGCTGGCATCGCAGGCCCCTCAGGCCCATGTGGTACTGGGCGAGTTTTCCGACGGGGCCCTGCGGATCTGCCGGCAGAACACCCGCCGGAACGCCCTGACGGGCCGGGTGATCCCCATGACGGTGAACGCCTTGGAGCGGCCGGACCGGGCTTTGGGGGAATTTCACTGCATTGTCAGCAATCCCCCCTACATCCCTCATGGGGATATTCCGGGATTGGATCATTCCGTGAAGGACTACGAGCCCCATCTGGCGCTGGACGGCGGCGAGGACGGTCTGGACTTCTACCGGGCCATCAGTGAGAAGTGGAAGGCGGCGCTGGCTCCCGGCGGGCGGCTGTATTTTGAAGTAGGTATCGGTCAGGCGGATGCGGTGCTCCGGATCATGCGCGCCCAGGGCTTTGGAGACATTCAGGTGGTGAAGGACCACAACGACATCCCCCGCGTGGTGTTCGGCACCCTCTGCGGAGAGGTTTACAGCGAGTAAGAACGCCCGGCAGACCGGGCAAGCAAGATAGAAAATCAGATTTGGGAGGAAGAACGTATGGCAAAAGAGAAAGCCCCCGTGGCCAGTGCCGCCCCGGCGGAGGATCGGAAGCGGGCTATTGAAGCGGCTATGGGCCAGATCGAAAAAATGTACGGCAAGGGCTCCATTATGCGTCTTGGCGACCAGAATAATTTGCAGGTGGACGTGATCCCCACCGGTTCCCTGTCCTTGGACGTGGCGCTGGGCGTAGGCGGTCTGCCCCGAGGCCGCATTGTGGAGATCTACGGACCGGAATCCTCCGGTAAGACTACGCTGGCCCTTCATGTGGCGGCAGAGGCCCAGAAAAAGGGCGGCGAGGTGGCGTTTGTGGACGCAGAGCACGCGCTGGACCCCACCTACGCACGGGCCTTGGGCGTGAATATCGATGAAATGCTGATCTCTCAGCCGGATACCGGCGAGCAGGCTTTGGAGATCACCGAGGCGTTGGTGCGCTCCGGCGCCATCGACGTCATCGTAGTGGACTCCGTGGCGGCGCTGGTGCCCCGGGCGGAGATCGAGGGCGAAATGGGCGACAGCTATGTGGGCCTTCACGCCCGGCTGATGAGCCAGGCACTCCGGAAGCTCACCGGTGCGGTGGGCAAGACCAACACCATCGTTATTTTCATCAACCAGCTTCGCGAGAAGGTGGGCGTTATGTACGGTAACCCGGAGGTCACCACCGGCGGCCGGGCGCTGAAGTTCTACGCCTCCGTCCGCATCGACGTCCGCCGGATTGAGGCGCTGAAAAACGGCGGCGAGGTGGTGGGCAACCGGACCCGGGCCAAGGTCGTGAAAAATAAAGTGGCGCCACCCTTCCGGGAGGCGGAATTCGACATTATGTACGGCGAGGGCATCGCCCACACCGGCGAACTGATCGACTTGGGCGTCCGGCTGGGTATCATCACCAAGGCCGGTTCCTGGTTCTCCATGGGCGAGGTCCGCATCGGTCAGGGCCGGGACGCCGCCAAGAAGTATCTGGAGGAAAATCCCGATATTGCCGCCGATGTGGAGGCGCAGATCCGGGCCAATTTCGATAAGCTGATGGGCAACCAGTCCCGGATCGCCGCTGCCAAGGCCGCCGGCAAGGCGGTGAACGTCTCCGCCGACGATTTCAACGATGAGGATTGACCGCATTGAAGCCTCCAAGCATAAGCGGGGGCGGGTGCTGGTATTTCTGGCAGACGGCAGTCTGCTGAAGGTGACGGAGCAGGAGCTGCTGACCTTTGGTCTGCGCTCCGGCGATGAATTGGACGAGGAAACCCTGACGCGGCTGAAGGAGGCCGCCGGGGTGTCCAACATCAAGACCACGGCGGCGGACCTCGTTGGCCGTCGGGCCATGAGCCGCCGGGACCTGGAGAAGAAATTGCAGGAAAAGGGAGCCTCAGAGACTGAGGCCCGCTATGCCGGAGAGTGGCTGGAGGCCATCGGCGCGCTGGATGACGGCGCCTATGCCGCCGCACTGGTGCGGCACTGCGGCGATATGGGATACGGTCCCCGGCGGGCCAGAGAAAAGCTGCGGGAAAAGGGCGTGCCTCAGGAGCTTTGGGACGAGGCGCTGGACGAGCTGCCCCCGGACGGGGAGCAGATCGACCGCTTTTTGCAAAGCAAGCTCCACGGCCGGTCCCCGGAGGATAAGGAGAAGAAGCGGCTGACGGACGCCCTTCTGCGCCGGGGGTTTTCTTGGGGCGAGGTGAAGTCCGCCTGGGGCCGCTATGGTTCTGAGATCTGGGAGGAGTGATCCCGGAGGTTATATCCGCGGAGCCGAGGATCAGCCTCAAAGACTGTGAAATTTTTGGTTCTGATTGCGCATTCGTTATTTCCGCCCGGAGGGGCGTATTCGATCATACCGGAGGAATCCATTTTGAGCTATAATGTATCATTCATTTCCCTTGGCTGCGCCAAGAATCAGGTGAACTGCGAGCAGATGATGGCTCTGTGCGCCGAGGCAGGCTACTCCATTCAGGCCCAGCCGGAGGGCTGCGACGTGGTGGTGGTGAACACCTGCGGCTTTCTGGCGTCCGCCTGCGAGGAGGCCATCGAGAACATTTTAGAGATGGCGGAGCTGAAAAAGGCGGGGCAGGTGAAAAAGATCTTAGTCACCGGCTGCATGACCCAGCGCTATAAAGAGGATATTTTCCACGAGCTGCCGGAGGTGGACGGCCTGCTGGGTACCGGCAGCTACGGCGACATTGCCACGGCCATCGCCGAGGTGATGGAAAAGGGCGAAAAACCCTGCCATCTGGGGAATATCCACACTGCCAACCAAAGCGGCGAGCGCATTTTGTCCACCCCCCCTTGGTACGCCTATCTGCGGATCGCCGAGGGCTGCGACAACCACTGCGCCTACTGCGTGATCCCCTCTCTCCGGGGAAAGTACCGCAGCCGTCCCATGAACGAGCTGCTGGACGAGGCGGCGGAGCTGGCCTCTGCCGGGGTCAAGGAGCTGATCGTCATCGCGCAGGACATCACCCGGTACGGCACGGACCTCAACGGTGAGCATCAGCTGGCGAAGCTGCTGAAGGAGCTTTGCAAGCTGGACTTCCATTGGATCCGGCTCCATTACCTCTACCCCACGGACACCACCGACGAGCTGATCGACGTGATCGCCAGCGAGCCGAAGATCGTGAAGTATCTGGATATTCCCATCCAGCACTGCAACGATACCATTTTAAAGGCCATGAACCGCCGGGACACCAAGGCGGACCTGCTGGCCCTGCTGAAAAAGCTGCGGGAGAAGGTTCCCGGTCTGGTGCTGCGGACCAGCCTCATTGCGGGATTGCCCTACGAGGATGACGCGGCCTTTGAGGAGTTGTGCGACTTCCTGCGGGAGGTCCGCATCGAGCGGGCGGGTGTGTTCCCCTTCTCCCCGGAGGACGGCACGAAGGCGGCCCTCATGGAGCACGTGGACATGGAAGAGGCCCAGCGCCGCGCGGAGCTGGCGGTGGATGTCCAGTCTGACATCATTGACGCCTACAATGACTCCATCTTAGGTGAAGAGCGGGAGGTCCTCTGCGAGGGGTACGATTCTCAGGCTCAGATGTTCTACGGCCGCAGCTATGCTGAGTCCCCCGACATCGACGGACGGATCTGGTTCACCGCCGACAGCGAGATCGCTCCCGGCAGCTTTGTGAATGTCCGCCTGACCGGCACCATGGACGGTGAGACCACCGGCGAGCTTGTGTGAAGGTGATTGTTTTTCCTTGAAAACCCTGCGAAAGGACGTATATTATGAATTTACCCAATAAACTGACCATGCTGCGGATCTTGCTGATCCCGGTGTTTATGGTGGTGCTGTACTGGGACTTCCCCGGCGCTACCTGGGTGGCGGTGGCCATTTTCATCGTCGCCAGCTTCACCGATCTGCTGGACGGGAAAATCGCCAGAAAGTACAACTTAGTCACGGATTTCGGCAAGTTTGCCGATCCTCTGGCGGATAAAATGCTGGTGACGGCGGCGCTGCTCTGGTTCGTGGAGATCGGCCAGATGCCTGCCTGGGCGCTGCTGATCGTCCTTGTCCGGGAGTTTGCCGTCAGCGGCCTGCGGATGATCGCCAGTGATAAGGGCCGGGTTATCGCCGCCGGTTGGTCCGGCAAGGTGAAGACGGCCAGCACCATGGTGTGCATTGTGCTCATGTTCCTGCCCATCCCCGGCTGGCTCAATACCGTGTGCGTGGCAGTGATCGCCATCACCACCCTGTATTCCGGCGTGGAATACTTTGTGCTGAACCGGGACATAATCGCCACAGCCTGAGAATTGAAATCGAAAATAAAAAAGGTGCGGGAACGTAAGTTCCCGTACCTTTTTAACATTCAGTATACTCGCACAGCTCCCGGACCTTGGCCTGAATACTTTTTAAATCCAGAAAGGTCTCCGGGCGCTTCTGCTCATCCCGCAGCAGCGCCGCCGGGTGATAGATGGCCGTCATCTGGACGCCGCCCCGCTGGAACCACTGACCGTGCTCTTGGGTGATCTTGAAATCTTCTTTGATGATGGCTTTGGCGGCGATCCGACCCAGGCAGACGATGATCTTGGGCTTCATCAGTGCTGCCTGCCGCCGCAGATAGCCGATGCAGGCGTCCTGTTCTACATTCAGAGGGTCCCGGTTCTGAGGCGGGCGGCACTTCACCACGTTGGCGATGTAGACCTTGGTACGGTCCAGATGGATGATCTCCAGCATATCGTCCAGCAGCTGCCCGGCCCGGCCTACAAAGGGAATACCCTGCTCGTCCTCGTGCTGGCCGGGGCCTTCGCCGATGAGCATGATCTCCGCCGTCTCGCAGCCGTCCCCAAACACCACATGGGTCCTGGTGTCCGCCAGCGCGCAGCCCCGGCAGACGCCACATTCCTGTTTTAAACGCTCCCAGCTATCCGCCATGGTATCCCCGCCTTTCTGAAATAGCCTTGCTTGAGTATAGCATATTGTTTTCTCCCGTGCAAGCGTATAAGGCAGTGGCGGTCTGCCGATACTGACAGGGCATCAAGCAGAGGAGGGCGGCGTATGGCGGAATTTTTGTGGATCTTCTGGAGCTTCAGCCTTTTAGGATGGGTGCTGGAGCGGCTGTTTGCTGCCGTGACCCGGTCTCCCCGGCGGAGGAGACGGTGTCTGCTGGTCCTGCCTTTCTGCCCAGTGTACGGACTGGGTATGGCGGCGGTGCTGGCCCTGCCGCCGAACCTTGGCTCCGGGTGGCCGCTCTACATCTGGGGTTGCCTGACCGCCACCGCCGTGGAGTATATTTACCACTGGTGGGGGGAGACCTTTTTGGGAGTGCCCTTCTGGGACTACACCGGGGTCTTTGGGAATTTGCGGGGCCGGGTGTGTCTGCCATTTTCCCTGGCGTGGGGACTGCTGCTGTTCCCGGCTGTCTATCTGGTGACGCCGCCGGTGGTGGCGCTGGCGAACCGTGTTCCCATCGGTGTGACGTGGTGGCTGCTGTTGGCCTTTACCGCCGACGCGGTGTGCTCCCTCCGTTTTTTGGCGGTGACCCATGACCTTGAAGCCCTGCGGGCCGTTATCTGGCCGGTGTCAGCTGACCGCTGATTGTGCAAAGGCAGCCAAGTGCCTGACCGATTTATCTTGTCGCAAGCCATTTTTTGTGGTATTCTGTTGCAATGATGAGCGGTCATAGCCGCCGGACAGGAGGAACCATATTGAAAAAAACAAGAAAAGAGCGGGGCTGGCTGAAAAAGACGTTCAAGCAGGCCATGGACAAGGAACTGCGGGAACATAAAAGCTCGTTCATCGTCTTTTATATTCTGCGGGCCTTGGTGATCGTGTCTCTGGTGCGCCAGATCATTCTGGATAACTACGAGGGTGCGTTTTTCTGTATTCTGACCATCGTGCTGCTGTATGTGCCAAGCTGGGTGCAGGTCCGGCTGCGGATCGAGCTGCCGCCGCCCCTGGAAATTACGATCCTCTGCTTCATTTTCGCGGCCGAGATCTTGGGAGAGGTCAATGCTTTCTATGTCAACGTGCCCCATTGGGACACCATGCTCCACACCATCAACGGCTTTTTGGCGGCGGCGGTAGGCTTTTCTCTGGTGTTGTTGCTCAATGACAATGAGAAGCTGACCTTCGACCTGTCACCATTCTTTCTGGCCATGGTTGCGTTTTGCTTTTCCATGACCATCGGCGTTCTGTGGGAATTTTTTGAGTTCGGCATGGACTGGTTCTTCCATACGGATATGCAGCGGGATACCGTCATCAACGCCATCTACTCCGCCAGCCTGGACCCTACCCGAACCAATAAGGTGGTGGCGGTGAAGGAGATCCACGATGTGGTCATCAACGGCGAGAGTCTGGGACTGGGAGGCTATCTGGACATCGGACTCATCGACACCATGAAAGACCTGCTGGTGAATTTCGTGGGCGCGGTGGTGTTCTCCGTGGCCGGTTATTTCTACGCCCGGAGCAAGGGCAAAAAGCGGGCAGCGGCGCTGAACTTCGTGCCCAGCAAGAAAAATGAAGATCACGATTACCTCCAGCAGGCCCGTGAAAACGGCCCGGATCTCCCTGAAAAAAGGAAGAAATAAAGAAACCCGGAAACACGTTAGATGTTTCCGGGCCTTTTTTACACTTTTTTCCGGGGAAATGACTGCGACAGCTTTGTTCCCAGCCAACCTGCCAGAATACCCACGGTAGCGCCCCCCAGAATATCTGTGGGCCAGTGGGCGTAGAGGTACAGCCGGGACAGGGCGATGACCACGGCCAGCGCCAGCGCCGGTTTCCAAAGGCGGCTGTTCGCCGTTTTCAGCGCGGCCACCGATGCGAAGGAGGCCGCCGTGTGGCCGGAGGGGAAGGAGGCGTCTACAGGCGGCGGGATCAGCAGGGAAATGGTGGGGTTGACGGCGAAGGGCCGCACCCGGCCAATGAGCGGCTTGAGGACGAGGTTGCAGAACAGAAGATCCAGAGCCAACCCGCAGGCCACACAGGTCCCCAGCTTTCTGGTCTTTGGGATCGCCAGCAGGATCGCCGCCAGTAAGATCCACACCTCACCGTGGTCGCAGATCCGGCTGACTGGCACCATGACGGCATCCAGAACGCCGCAGCGCAGGTGAGCCTGTATCCAGTTCAAAATTGTCAGTTCAAAGGCTTGCATCGTTTCGGTCCTTTCCTATTCGCTGTGGGCCATCATACCATATCCGCCGCAAAAAGAAAAGTGCCTTTCCATTCGTGGAAGGGCACTTTTTCAATGAGTTTACGCGGCCTTGCGGCGCTCCATGCTGCGGATGACGAACAGAACGCACAACATCAGCGCAAAGCTGACGGCCCAGGTAATATACACGTTCTGGACGAAACCGGCCACGATGAAGCCAACCACGCAGACACCGGCCACCGTCAGCACATAGGGGATCTGGGTGGCAACGTGTTCCAGATGGTCGCACTGGGCGCCGGCGGAGGCCATGATGGAGGTATCGGAGATGGGGGAGCAGTGGTCACCCATCACAGCGCCGGCACAGCAGGCGGAGATACCGATGATGAGCAGCTCGCTGGAAGCGGGGAAAATAGCGGTAACAATGGGGATCAGGATGCCGAAGGTACCCCAGGAGGTGCCGGAGGCGAAGGCCAGAATACAGGCCACCACGAAGATCACGGCGGGGAGCATGGAGTACAGCGTAGCGGCGGCGCCTTCCATGAGGTCATGGACATAGATGCTGGCGCCCAGAGAGGTGATGGTAGCCTTCAGAGAGACGGCCAGGGTCAGGATCAGAATGGGGGAGATCATGGCGTTGAAGCCCTTGGGGATGCAGGCCATGGCGTCCTTGAAGGTGATGACCCGGCGGGCCACCAGATAGATGACGGTGAAGAGCAGAGCAATGATGCCGCCCCAGGGCAGACCCATGAAAGCGTCGGTGTTGCCGAAGGCGCCGATAAAGTCTCCGGCGCAGTCGGTTCCGCCCCAGGCGTCCACGCCGAAGAAGCCGCCCACATAGATCATGCCGGTGGTGCACACGGCGATCAGCACCAGAACAGGGAGCAGCAGGTCGATGACCTTACCCTTGGGGTTTACGGCTTCATCCTCCGCGTTTTCCAGAGCGGAGAGGTCACCGGTCTCCCGGGCCTTGCGCTCATAGGCCCGCATGGGGCCGTAATCAAACTGCATAAAGGACAGGGCGATGATAAAGACGAAGGTCAGCAGGGAGTAGAGGTTGTAGGGAATGGCCTTGATGAAGAGCTGGATGCCGCTGATGCCGGTGTCCAGACCCTCGGCGGTGGAGGAAACGGCGGCGGCCCAGGAGGAGATAGGGGCGATCATGCACACGGGGGCGGCGGTGGCGTCAATGAGGTAGGCCAGCTTGGGACGGGAGATCCGGTGGCTATCGGTGACGGGCCGCATGACGGTGCCCACGGTGAGGCAGTTGAAATAGTCATCGATGAAGATCAGAATGCCCAGCAGGAAGGTAGCAAGGGAAGCCCCCACCTTGGTCTTAATGTTTTTTGATGCCCAGCGGCCGAAGGCAGCAGAGCCGCCGGCGGCGTTTACCAGCGCCACGATGATGCCCAGAAGGACAAGGAACAGGAAGATACCGGCGTTGTCTTTGATGGCGGCCACCAGGCCGTCGTTGACAATCATGTTCAGCGCGCCGATGGGGGAAAAGCCCTGAGAGAACAGAGCACCCACTGTGACGCCGATGAACAGAGAGCTGTACGCCTCCTTGGTGATAAGGGCCAGAGTGATGGCGATGACGGGGGGCACCAGTGCCCAGAAGGTACCGTACATGCTGTTGGCGGGCGCGCCGTCCTCAACAGCCAGAGCGCTGACACACAGCAGCGCGGCGGCGGTCATGACCAGCAGGGCCGTCCGCAGTAGGGGATGCTTTTTCATGGAGATTCTCCTTTCGTTTTTGGGCCGCAGCCCATGCAACCGGAGAATACGCGTGAACTCCATCCTGTCAAAGCACATTGTGTTTCAGAACAAAAAATGGAGTCATGACATTCCGCCATGACTCCATTTGAAGGTCTCATTTCACCAAACAGATCCATGACAGCGCCCCGCCCGTTTCCGGGCGACAGTCCGGCGGATATTTTCCGACGGCCCAGGCACCGACCCGCCAGGCAGCGGTACGGCCCTTCGGCGGCTGACCCTTTCCCCATCCTCTATGCCTGTTTGCCGGATGGTTACTCTTATCAGCCGCGCCTCTATCATGCGTTATCCAGTTGTATCCTACCCTATTATAGGTGAATTTCCGAACTTGTCAACGGTTTCTTCACAAAATGTTTATATTTTGCGAAAAGAACAGGGAACGCCGCGTTTTTGGCGTTCCCTGTTGGAAAAGTGCTGTCAGAAATTAGTAGCTGCCCAGGTCGGCGGACTTGTCGCCCTCGACGCTGATGCCGAACTCGTAGTCATTGCCGGGCAGGATGGCGTTGAGGATCACGCCGCACAGAGCAGCGATGGCCAGACCGGACAGGGTCACAGCCGCACCGCCCACGGTGAAGGTCACGCCGCCCACGGAGCTGAAGCCGAGGCCGCTGACAAACATGACGGCGGCAATGATCAGGTTTCGGGACTTGGTCAGATCCACCTGATTCTCCACGATGTTGCGGACGCCCACGGCGGAGATCATGCCGTAGAGGATGAAGCTGACGCCGCCCACGATGGCGGAGGGGATGGAGTTTACCAGCGCGTCGAACTTGGGGGAGAAGCTGAGGATGATGGCGTAGACGGCAGCCAGACGGATCACGCGGGGATCGTAGACCTTGGAGAGAGCCAGCACGCCGGTGTTTTCGCCGTAGGTGGTGTTGGCGGGGCCGCCGAACATACCGGCCACCATGGTGGCCA
>ERZ773115.1284-NODE-1284-length-23659-cov-7.873750_pt1 | contig 23659 bp, 17 predicted proteins | sample MGYA00511116_ERZ773115 | MGnify/ENA primary metagenome ERZ773115 (study PRJEB29015, sample SAMEA2737869) | human gut metagenome | biome: human gut; feature: human-associated habitat; material: faeces | place: China | collected 2012 ... | reverse complement strand
GGAGTTAACTCGCAGAAAAAACTGAGAGAAAGTCTGTATCGTTCAAAGTCCGTCGATTATAAACAAACCACTGCTAATTTTCGTAGATTATATATAATCCGGTATCATCCGTTTGAGATTAAATCTGAGCGCGGCAAACCCGAATTTACATCATACCCATTCCTGCGCCTGCGCCGGCTGGCATTGCAGGAGCATCTTCCTTAATGTTTGCAACCGCAGACTCTGTTGTAAGGAGTGTAGATGCAACCGATGTTGCGTTCTGCAGAGCGCTTCTTGTAACCTTGACAGGATCAAGAATTCCGGAAGCAACCATATCAACATACTCTTCAGTAGCTGCGTTAAATCCGGTTCCCGGAGCAGACTCCTTAACTTTATTGATGATGACAGCGCCCTCTAATCCGGCATTCGCTGCGATGAAGAATAATGGAGCCTCAAGTGCTTTCAGGATAACCTTAGCGCCGGTCTTCTCATCTCCCTCAAGAGTATTCGCAAGCTCAGCAACCTTCTTGGAAGCGTGAATGTAAGCAGATCCACCACCTGCGATAATTCCTTCTTCGACCGCTGCACGTGTTGCATTTAAAGCATCTTCCATACGAAGTTTTGCTTCCTTCATCTCTGTCTCAGTTGCAGCACCAACACGGATAACGGCTACACCTCCTGCCATCTTGGCAAGTCTCTCCTGCAACTTCTCTTTGTCGAACTCAGATGTTGTCTCGTCGATCTGTCCACGGATCTGGCTGATACGTCCCTGAATGGCAGCCTTATCGCCTGCACCGTCAACGATAACTGTGTTCTCTTTCTGAACCTTAACAGATTTTGCACGACCGAGCTGATCAAGTGTAGTATCCTTAAGCTCAAGGCCAAGATCAGAGCTGATTACCTGACCGCCTGTAAGGATTGCGATATCCTCAAGCATTGCTTTTCTTCTGTCGCCGTATCCAGGAGCCTTGACAGCAACAACATTGAAGGTTCCACGTAATTTATTCACGATAAGTGTTGTAAGAGCTTCTCCCTCGATATCCTCAGCGATAATAAGAAGTCTTGCACCTGACTGTACGATCTGCTCCAGTAATGGAAGAATCTCCTGAATGTTAGAAATCTTCTTGTCTGTGATCAGGATGTATGGATCATCAAGAACCGCTTCCATCTTATCCATATCCGTGCACATATAAGCAGATAAGTAACCTCTGTCGAACTGCATACCTTCTACTAAGTCAAGCTCTGTCTCCATTGTCTTGGACTCTTCGATTGTGATAACGCCGTCGTTTGTAACCTTCTCCATAGCATCTGCTACAAGATTACCAACTTCCTCATCACCGGCAGAGATAGCAGCAACCTTAGCGATCTGCTCCTTGCCTGTAACCTTCTGACTCATCTCTTTTAAAGCCTCAACAGCAGTATCTGTTGCTTTCTTCATACCACGTCTTAAAACGATTGGATTAGCACCTGCTTCAAGGTTCTTCATACCTTCCTGAACCATAGCCTGTGTTAATACTGTAGCGGTTGTTGTTCCGTCTCCGGCTACATCGTTTGTCTTTGTTGCTACTTCTTTAACAAGCTGGGCACCCATGTTCTCGAAAGCATCCTCAAGCTCAATCTCCTTAGCGATTGTCACACCATCGTTTGTGATGAGCGGAGCACCGAAAGATTTGTCAAGAACAACGTTACGTCCCTTTGGTCCGATGGTTACTCGAACTGTGTTTGCTAATTTATCAACGCCTGCACCAAGTGCTGCTCTGGCTTCTGATCCGTATTTAATTTCCTTTGCCATGATAATGAACCTCTTTCCTATTTTTTAAATCAATTCTAAATTATCGAACTATGTTTTTGATCGGAACACTTTATATTTTCGCATTCAAACCGGTTACTGTATATTACTCAACGACTGCAAGGATATCGTTCTGTCTTACGATAATGTACTCTTCGCCTTCAAGTTTTACTTCTGTACCTGCATATTTGGAGTAGATAACCTTCTGTCCTTCTTTCACCTGCATAACCACTTCTTTACCGTCAACCATTCCGCCAGGTCCTACTGCGATAACCTCAGCTTCCTGTGGCTTCTCCTGTGCCGTGCCGGTAAGAATAATTCCGGACTTGGTAGTCTCTTCTGCTTCTAACTGTTTTAATACAACTCTGTCTGTTAATGGCATTAATTTCATTGTTAAATAGCCTCCTTTTGCTTTACTAGCACTCATTTAGTTCGAGTGCTAATTCGTTCTGTAAATAAAATATCACTGTTGATTTTCAATGTCAACAGTGATATCTAAACTTTATATTTTTTTTATATGTTTCATGAATTGACTGCCCGGATAAAGCAGGATCAGTCAAGAAGGAATAGCATCTGTCCGGTCATATTAAGCCTTGTATATCCATATTCATCTTTCTTATTATTCTTGATCTGAAATACAACCTCCCTCTGTGCATCATGTAATATTTCGGTCGTGTCGTCCTTCTTTTCCTTCCAGCTGCTTAAGTATTTCTTCGGATAAAGGAAATAATATTCCTTCATATTTTTTACATTCTTAAAAATCACCTTTCCATCTTCAACCGTCTTATATGTCTGATTCTGTTCAATCATTTCCGGATCAGCCGTTGGAATCTCCTCATTTGTTGTACAATCATAGATCCTGTCAACATATACCGGATCGCCACTCTCATTTTTATAATAGATTGAGCAATCCAGCTTCGTGCTGATTGCATTCAATTCCTCCGGAGAGAAAGTAATTTTCACGAAATCCGGATCCTCTTCGTCCACGCCTACTGTTTCCCAGTCTGATTCATCCGGATCCTCACTATACTCTTTCGTAAAGCTCATGTCATACGACAGATTTTCCAGATCCGTAATCACCGCGTTCTCATTCAGCACTTCAACCATCGGAGGCACATAGGAAGCCCGATATGTAGCAATCATGGTATTAATAAACAGCTTAGCTTCCATTTCCTGCGTAATCGTCGAATGTCCTACTCCGGAATAAAAAACATTTCCCTTACTGTAGATATAATAATTATTTGCAGCATCATTCGGTGAAACACCGTAGGTTGCACCGGTTCCCTGACCATTATTATCCGTCCCCTGCCATGCAGCAGCTCTCTTATCATCAGCAAGACAGTACCATACCGTAACCTCCGGATCTTCCATGTTCAACTGATACCACTGTCCATGCGTCTCCGAAACCGTAAACATCGTATCAATTTTGAACGGATACTGTGTAATCTGTCCCTGATTCATCTGACTGACCTTTGTAATGAGATCATTGTTATTATTAAAACCGGTATTACTTGTGAAGTCACTGACTCCACAAATACTCTCCTTCCTATCCGGAGTCTTGATCAGATATTGATACGGCATCTTCTGATTTTTCAGAATATTCCAATCCGTTCCCGAATCAGAGTTTTTCCAGCCAAGTCGCTTCATGGCATAGTATGTAAATCCCTGCTTCTGATCCAGCTCCTTACCGGTGATGTCCGTGACACTGTCATAGGCATTATCCGGTTTTTCTGCCAGCTCCTTCCGCTCACGTTCTGAGAGATTTCTGCTGATAGCCTTATAACGATTCATACCCATCGTATCACGCAGATAGGTATTGGCAGAGTAACCAAAGTCATCACTTCTAATATTGTGCATTGAGGTCAGATCGTGTGTAAATAACACGCTCTTACCCTGACTGATATAGAATTTAAGGAAATCAATTTCTCCGTGATCGTTTGGTATATTGACACCACCATACGTATCGCCAAATCCAACAATGATCATATTGTAATTTCGATACACCTTCATCCAGTCCGGCGTCTTGAAATCCGGATCACTGTTAACCTTTTGATACTTTTCTGTCGTGAAACTATCCGCATTAAAATGTTTTTTAAATGTATCGAGTGTTTCCGTCGTAACTGTGATATCATAATCGTCCAGCGTATGATAATACTTTGTAAACAGAGGATTTGTACTCAGATCAAGTTTTCCATCGAAAGATCCATCCTTTGGTAAAATCTGAAGTACGTTAATCTTCTTTTTCTGACCGGTCTGGTTTCTCGCAGCAGAGCAGCCGGTCTGCGTAAACCGTACCGATGGATTCTCATCACAAAAGACCTCAATCTTCCATTGGATCAATCCCGTATAAAGTCTTGACAGTTTACAGGTAACATCCTTCCTGCTTCCATCCGCAGCAAATTTTTCCCCTTCATAATAAAGCTCATCTTCTGAAAATTTTCCGTCCTGATTCTGATCCAGATATACATTACACCTGAAGGCAGCACTTTCCGGATCGTCGACCTGAAAACCAAACTGCAGCAATGATCTTCCGACTCTGTCTACATCCAGATACGTCTTCTCCTCGCTGCTATACAGCTTCGGAGTCTGCGTAAATAACACCTCCGGCTTCTTCTGCTTCATACACTCCCTGATGCCTGTCACATCATTTGTCTGGTAGAAATGGACGCTGTTATCGCCCTTATTCTTTTGATCAATCTCACTCTTTACAAAATCACAGATATTAGAATGCTGGTCAATACGGGTTTCATCCCGCTGATACAGATACGGCACAGCCACAACCGGTTTCCCCGACTTTACAAAATCCTTCAGTTCTTCTTCTTTTAATCTTGTAATGTCATTTCCCGAAAACCGCAGTTCCGCACTGTCCACATTCTTCCATTTCCAGGTATCTCCTGATTTGGTTCCTTTTGTCAGGAATTTAACAGAACGGCTTCTGTTATCGCTTGAATATTCTGCCGCTGTCATCTTGTCGCCCGTATGGAAATAAATCTTACCATTCATAGAAGAATCATTCCATACGGTTTTTCCATCTCCGGCTTTATTATATGCTCCGTCATCCAGCCCCAGAAAGATCAGATCATAGGTACTGTTCAGATCCTGCGCTGTACCGATAAATTCCGCAGTCGTCATATGGGTAATATTCACCTTACCCTCCAGATCCGGCACCATCATATAAATATAATTCTTTGTCAGCGAATAACCATTTTTACTGTCGTAACAAGGTTCAATATCTAAGACGTTCAAATCTCCCTCGATCTTATTGGTATTGTTTCTCTGTCCCAAAACATATCGTACCGCATCCGCAGGCGTTGCCTTGTCCGCATTGTCCATAAAGTCCTGGAAATCCGTGTACTTCGTTCCGGTCTTATCTGTCAGATTCAGACCGTCCTGCAGATAATTTCGTAAGATGTCACCGCCGTCGCCGCCAATATAAATACGATTGTTGATGTATCTACGGTTTGCCTCAATATTTCCTGCCATCTGGTAATCATTCCATTTATCCATAGAAGTAAAATATCCGTACCAGTTGTAATTTACTTCCGGATCCGTTGTTCTTGCATTCGTAGGAAGGAACGTAAACATATTCCAATACTCCTGCGCATCCCCCGTCTGCAGCAAGAATTTTCCGTCATTCGAAATAAGCGGATTGTCCTTATCCAGATATAACTTTTTGAACAATTCCTGTTTCATCGAAAGAAGCATAACCGTAAGCTTATACATATTATTATTCGATGCATTATAAGAAAAAGTATCCCCCGAAGGTCTTAAATTCCAGTCAAAAAGGCTTAGCATAACCTTCGTCCACTTTGTGATCTTATAGGACTCTGCCGTCATCATAATTGCAGCGTAATTGGTATCTGCAGTTATCTTGTCATACATCTCTTTTGCGACTTCCCATGAAATATCACGTTCCTTATCGCTGTCCGTATTCTCAAAGCCGTTTTTATAATCCGTTACCGCAGACGTATGATGATAACGATTATACTTTTTCCACATGTTTTTAAACTCGTTATCCGCACAGGATGCCGATACGATATATAAATCCGCATACTTTGCCCAACTTGGATTTGCATTCAGCTCCTTCGGTGTGATTGTTTTAATAATAACCGAATACTTTGCTGCTGCCTCGTCACTCAGTTTCAGGGAATGCTTTAAAAAATTCTCATTGTTTTTATAATAGTAATATCCTTCCACCGAATATACCGGATCATCCGGAGAACTCTCCCTTACCGTATAAATGCGTTCTCCGACATTTGTAAGGATTTTCTTCGGCTCATCTTTTCCCTGGAAAGCCTGATTAGGATAGTCTTTTTTCTTTTCCAGATCATAAATGGTATGCCAGATAATATTTCCCCCGTCCGCTTTTACGATGGTACCATCCTCATTCTGTCGGAAAGCACCCTCTCCGGCTTCAACCAATTCATAATATCCGTCAAAGCTTTGCACGATATCTTCTTTTACCAGCGGATGTTCAAACTCTGTTGTTTTTAATTCTTGCGCATCTTCAAAAAAGTAGGTTTTATCCATCCGCTTTTCATCGCACATGTTCATGGATCCAAGCGTATCGATTTTTCCGGTTCCACGCATTTTCTGCACATCAGTCGGCTCACAGCCTCCGATATTATAACCAAACGATCCATATTCATCATACGGAACAAGTTCCAGAATAAAAAACGGGTTCTCTTTTGTTCCCAGATCATACGTTGACTGATCCGCATCATACATATCACGCTTCGACTCCGGAATCTGATTGATCTTATCCACCACGCCTCTGGTCACAACCCGGAGATTATCTTCCGCCTTCAGCTGATTCTGATATCCGACCACGCCAAGGCATAATGCAACGATCCCCAGCACACAGGCTGCAGATACGATTTTCTTCTTTGCTCCGGTAAGCGAACTATGCATTTTTATTTTCCGATTGACGCTTTTCAATATGAACGCCCCTTCCTTATCCGGGATCTAAGCCCCTTTTGATCACTCACAGTTTTGCCGAAATAGTTTTCTGTCATTTTGCAATTTTATCGCAGTACATTTCTCAATTTAAACACGTTTTGTATCTCATATTTTTGTTTTAAATATTCCATCTGAAACGAAACGGTAACAGATGCCTGCGAAGAGGCATCGACCGTCCCTGTAAAAGCCGTCACATACTCCCCGAGCAGATTCTGTTGCACTTCATCCACATCTGCCGCAATCACGGTTGTGTCTTTTTCCGGGTCTGCCACAGCTGCCGTCTTTGTGTACAGTTTCTTTCCGCCTGCCGATAGCCAGATCACACGCTTACTGGCCGGTTCGGGTGCTGCGGCTCCGTTCGGGTTCTCCACCGAGGTCTTGCGGGGAATCCGATAGATGACAATTCCCTGTGCACCAGAAGTCGATGGATCCAATGCTTCCACCCGGTTTCCTTCCATCACCCACATACCGATCTGCTCCATCAGAATCTGTGATTCGGATTGCAGGTCAATCTGGGCAGACGCATTGTTATAATTTTTGTGTGCCGCACCAAGGAACATGGTTGCGGCAACCATAATGATCGAAGCGATTGCGATCGCAATGATCAGTTCGATAAACGTAATTCCTCTTTGATCCCGATTCACACAACCACTTCCTTTCTGCCTTCTGCTTCCTATTTCATATCACGTTGATAAACGCATCATTTTTAACAATCAATTTGACTCAACAAAATGCTTTCCGGTATCCATCACAAGCCGGATACTGTATTTTGGCACACCATCGATCAGGATCGTCTGCACCGTTGTATTGGCGGTGTCAAACGTTGCCTGCTTCGTGTAGGCGATCTTCATGAAACCATTCTCCGCCAGCTCCGTTCCGTCCTGACAAAGTTTGATCGTATTGTTCGATAATTTGGTTCCGTCCTTCGTCAGCTTCGTCCCATCAAAAGCCGAAAGATTATCCGGCAATATCTGCTCATAATAGCCATTGTCCAGATGATAAATATACAGATAGTAATTTCCGCTTTTGCTGATGGACTTCACCTGCAGCTGATTCAACGAAGCATCCAAGGTCTTCATGACCTTCTGCGTATCCGCATAATGCAGATGTCCGATCATCATGACCGCCGTGCTCGCCAGTATTCCTATGATTGCGATCACGATAATGATCTCCACCAGAGTAATTCCTCTTTGATCCTGCCGTCTTTTCTTCTTTAACCATCGCTCTCTCATCGGCGCACCCCTTAGTTCTTCTTCCATTCATCGTAATTGATATACGAATCCAGATCCAGCTGGCCGGACACACTGCCGGCAGCCGTGCCGGAGCAATCACGGAAGAACTTGGAAAAAAGCGGAGGCTTACGGCTTTGATCATCTTTAAACAGATTCGAGACAAGCAGTTTGTTGCCTTTTACCTGCACGTTCGCATCAAACGTAATCTTACCGCCGGAAATGATCAGCCCTTCAAAATTTCCGCTGACTTTGACACTTCCGGTTGCCACAACAATGCCCTTTGTGATCGAAGTCGGAAGATTATACACACCGGTGTTATCGATCAGGTAGACATCGTCTGCCGGATGATACACTGTGAATTCGGTCTCTCCCGGATTCCTGTGTTTTGCGATCTCCTCCTGCAATGCGCTGCGGTCAATCAGTTTGTCAAATAACGGATCGATTGACTTGTCGATTTTTTCATATCCGCTCTCATCCGTCACGCTAAAGCGTACCTGATCCGGCGTCACAGACTGTCCGGATACTTTTAGCCCAAGTTCCAAAGACTTATAACTTACCGCCAGCTTCGAACAATAATCCCACATACGCCCCGCAGAGTCCTTCCAATTGTCCGGTTCAATCGTTACCGCCTTCTCCCGAAACATTTCTTCCGACCTGGTCCGGTACATAATATCTCCGCTCAGCGTCATGATCATATGATTATGCTCATCGATAATTAAGGCATCCTTATCCAGATAGGTTCCGGCAAGCCCGCCTGCTTTAGCAGTATTTCCGGCATAATACGCAGCATAGAATTCATTCGCATCCTGCTGCGACTTAAAATTCAGATAATAATTGACACCATTGGTGTAATAGTAAGGTACAATCGGATTCGCATGGTTCAGCCAGCCGTCAAGCTTCACCGGATCCACCTGGATGGACGCGGCGTAGTCTCTTTCACCGATCGGATACTCCGTTTCACCGATCCTGACCTTCTGCGCATCGTTCCACTTTAACACAACGCCCTCGGTGCTCTCCACCTTCACATACTTATCCGGAACATAGTAAGCCAGCTGGTTCGTTCTCGCCGCGATCGACTCACCCATCTGAATATCCGTGTTACTGGAATTGTTCCCGCGTGAGATAAAGGTTCTTCCCGCAAGCAGCAGATAGTTAAGATTTTGTATATTTAATGAGCTGTTTTTTCCATTGATCATGATTGCACTGCTAAAGTCGGCATCCGTTGCAACCGTATCGCCCGCTCCGTAATTCTTCTGGAAATTGTAACCGTAATAATTTCCCCGAAGCGTTACCTTGCTCTCCTTTGCATTTAGCGCGAGATCATCCGCCACATAAATGTTTCCGTTCACGTTCAGTGTTGCAGTGCTTTTTCCGGTTGTCATAAGATTCTCCGCCCAGATGGAGGAATTTCCGTTTCCGACCTTAAGTGCCGATCCCATATCCGCCACAATATCGCCACGGGTAAGGATCATCCTGCCATTCAGCTCGCCGGTTCCGTTACCGGAAGCCACAATGCCGCCGGCTCCCGCATACACGCTTCCGTCCACAGTGACATTGGATGCATTTACGTTGATCTGATCATCCGCGATCAAAGCGTATTTCATAAATTCCTTCACCTGGCTCTGACCGGAAAAGTTCATATCCGGTGTGGAAAATACCAGATCGGTCGTGATCGTAGTCTCGTAATCCTGTGCATCCTTATAGACCACCCGGACATCTTTTAAGGTAAAAGTGCCGGCTCCGTAATCAATTTCATATTTCGGATCTGCTGGTGCAACAAAACACCCCTGCTGCGTTCCATCCAGAATACATCCCTTTACCTTGCCGGTATCGTATCCCGCGACACGGTACACCACGTTTCCCTCATGATTGGTTGTGTCGACCGGTGTCTTCATCGGATCGGCAAAATAATTTTCCAGACCGTTCATATAGTTCTGTTTAAATACATCCTGCGCATTCTTACCGCCGCTCGTATAGTCTACATAATGCTGCAGCACATCCACATACGCATTTTCTAATGCCGTCTCTGCCTGCTCCCTTGCACCGGTGCGCAGATCATCCATGATTGCATCGGCACTGTAGAAATTCTTCTTCGTGCCGCGCTCGACTTCCTTCATCTGGATATTCACGATCGTGATCTTTGTGATCACCACTGCGATCGCGCTGACAACCACCATGAGTATTAAAACGGCAAGCAGGGAAGCCCCGCGATCATCTTTATGAAAAGAATTCTTTTTCATCGCTACTCCCCTTTCGCTGAATCAACGGTAATGTAGCGGTAATCGTCCTTATCCGCTCCATCGCCCTTGTCTTTTTTGTATACACTGACTTCAATATTTACTTTTCGGATCCCCTGTTCCTTTTCCACCAAAGCTTTCACATTACTCAACCGATAGGAATCCTGCCAGATTTCTCCCGGATTTTCATAGGATTTCTTTCCCAGATTCGAGGCTATCTCCGGCATCGAACAACCATTTTTCGGCGAAATCGTCAACCGGTACAAAGGAAAATCTGTATTGACCTTATCAATATTCTGACAGACGATCACAAGTTTCGGGACTCCCACGCCGACATCGCATCTGAGTTCTATTTCATCGGTTTTCTGGTGAACTTCATACATCAGATATATGTGCTGGACATTCTCTATGTCTTCTTCCGCATAATTACTGCATTGGTACTGATCAGCCGCATCCACTCCGGCCACGCCCTCACAACGGTAAAAGCATTCCACCGTCAAATAATCCGCTTTCACCGTAATCGAAATCGTCCGGTGCAGATTCGCACGGATTACATCCGTACTCATGGCCGAAATCTTGTGTTCGTCCGCATACCCCATGTTTTTTGCGGAGAAATAAGTTAATGCGTCCTGCAGCTGCCCATTTTCCAATGCGATTACATCAACCGTTCCGTCAATTCCATCCATCTGCGGCACTTTGCTTAGATTTTCTGCCTGGTTCGTACTGACGCTTACCCGGATATCGTATTTCTCGCCGATTGCATCCGCCTGTCCGTAGTAATCCACGCTGCCACCGGTCTCAGTGGGTCCCGGCGCAGCCGGCGTATAGGAAGCCTTCACATAATTCTCAGCTTCCAGATAAGGCACATCAAATCCGGACGCATCCGCATTCTGCACTAGATTCGGCTGGTTTTTCAGATTTTCCATCACTTCCTGCGCCAGATTCGATGCGTGCTGCTTATCCGCCATCTTCGCATTATATTTCATGGACTGCGTAAAATACGACAGAAGCGGGATCGAGAGGATTGCAAGGATTGCCATCGAAAGAATGACTTCCAGCAATGAAAAACCGGCATTGGATAAAGCCCTTTGATTTTTTTGTTTTTTCATCCGAAAGCCTCCTTTCCGGTCTTTTTATGCTCCGTCTAGTACGGATCCCCCAAAGCTTCCTGTGAACGTTCTATCGTTTTACCGAAGATATTCGATACACCCTTTGGCATGAAGTCAAATACCGGAGGAACATACTCTTTACCGGTATTCGTAATATAGTACATGTTCAGTGTCATCTCACCAGTCAGTTTTCCGGTAGCATCGTCAAACGCAGCCGTAAACTGCGTAATCGTTGTGCGGTCCTGAAACGCATTGACATATGCGATCATTTCTTTTAATCCGTTGTAGCTTGCTTCGTAGCGGATTCCGATCGATGCATAATATCCGGTGACATTTCCCATGGTATCTGCGGACGCGTCCGCTGCTGCATCGTCTGTTTTCTCCCCGGCACTCTGGGTATCCGCTGTCGCAGACGTATCACCGGCCGCACTGTCGGCTGCTCCATCCGCAGTGTCAGCACTGCTGTCCGTCTCATCGGTGCTGCTGCCTGCGGCTGTCGTATCGACTGCTCCCACAAGCGGCATACGCATCGCAAACGTGATATCCGTGATATGGAAATCACTGCTGTGGTCTTCATAATCCTGCAGCGATTCGATGGTCTTCTCCGTCGTCATATCGGACGGATACTTCGCAATAATGTCCGCCTGCGTCTGCTTCATATTCTCAATATTTTCCTTTACCTGCGGCAGGGAAGCCTCCATCTGCTGCATCTGCTGCACCTTGGCACTATCCTGCTCGTTCTGTGCCTCAAGTTCGCTCGCCTTCGTCATTCCTTTATTGAAGATGAAAAAGTAAGAGCACGCCAGAATCACGATTGCAAAGAATATGATCAAAAGCCGCTTATCCGAATCTGAAATTTTTATCTTATTCATCTGCCTGCTCCTCCGATTCCTGCACATCTGCATAATATGCATTCACTGTATAAGTCCACTCGCTGCTTCCGCTCTCCTCATCCGTCTGTTCCGACATGGATGGGATCGAAGGATCCGTAAGTAATGTCACATTTTGGAAATTGAGCAGCATCTGACCAACCGTAATCTTTCGATCCGCCGTCATATTCAGCGTGATCAGATTGTCATCCGTCTGCATACTGGTTACTTTTATTGCACTCGGAAGTTCTGCTTCCAGCTGCTCGATCAAAGGAAGAAGATATTCATTCTTTGTCCTGGTTGCGTCATCGATTGTGACATAAACCTGCTCCTCCTGCTGCACGCGGCTGCTCTCGTCATAAGTCTGCTGCACATAGGCAAGCGACTCCAACTGATCCGTCAGATGACGATGCTCGGAATGGGCGATCAGCTGACGCACGCTCGATCCAAGGATCAAAAGCAGACTAAGCAGTAATGATCCCGCCAGCAGTACATATGCCGTGTGCAGATCATTTTTCTTGGAATCTGCCGCCTGCATCTCCTTCGGTTTCGCATCAAGCGGATGCACAGCAGCACCGATGACCGAAAGGAATCCGACCGGCGTGGCTGCACGCGGCTGTCTTGGGTTGCTGCTCTCTTCCATTACCGGATTGGTATAATCCTGATGCTTTTTCTTTCCGGCTTTCTTTTGGTCATTTACTCCATTCTGATTTCTCAGATCGATGACCTTTGCGAAATCAATCTTCTGCAGCGGAAGCGGTAACTCCTGCGCAAAAAGCTTATGGATTCCCGCAAAACGCGATCCGTCGCCGACCAGATACACGTTTCCGACGAACTCTTTTTTTACCTGGTTCTGATAATAGTCCAATGCCGTATTGGCAATGCGCAGATGATACCGGAGCGACTCCGCCAGATCCTCATACGCCTCGTCCGCCTGTGCCTGATCGATTGCCTGCTGCGCAGGATCTCCGTTGTCCGGCATCGACGGCTTATTAAAGATGACATTGTGTTCCAACAGGAAATCAAATGCCCTCTCCTCGTCATCGATTCCAAGGATCGGATGATCCACCACTGTGGAAATGGTTGCACCGTATCCGTATGGTGTCACACGCTGAAACGCAAGTTTCTTGTTCTCTAAAATGCTGATAACGGTCGCCTGCTCCTCCAGCTGGATGATCATCGCGTTATCTACGAAGCTGTCACACATCAGCTGAATGCAGCCGTTGCCGATGTAATCAAAGGTTTCCACCTTCAGCCCTGCCAGTTGGGCAAAGGACACATAGTTGCCCAGCAGATTATCCGGGATTGCGACCAGAAGAAGCTTTAATTGTTTTTTCCCGTCATCCTCAACGACATCCATCTTGCTGTAACTGATCGTGTAGCCACTGATGTCCATCGGGAAATAATCGCGGCTCTGCGCATCGATGATCCCCTTGATCTTGTTGTCTTTGACATACGGAATCATCACTTCGCGGGTAACGACCTTCGAAGAGGACAACGTAAATACAACGTCTTTTTCCACAATCTGCCGGCGCACAAGTTCTTCTTTTAACGCTCGCGCCAGACTGTCTTTATCTCTTATGTATCCGTCTTCCACCGCATGCTCCGGCGTACGGAAGGCAAATGCCTCATGTACCGGTGGATTTTTCTTGCGGTAATCGACCAAAGCGACCTTGGTCCATTGGATTCCGGTCTCAATACTGATCACTTTTTTTGCCACTTTTTCTTCCCCCTCACTTACGTTCCAAATGTATATGGAAAAACATATATAAAACAATCACCATCTCTCACACTTTTTTCCAAACGCAATTGTCTTATATATATTTTTCGTTCTATGCCCAGACAAAAGAAGTGCACGTTTCACTTCTTTTAGTAAATTCCCATCATGCCAAGATACCATGTCCAGAACCGGTCGCCCCAGAGTGCGGCGATAAAGATTCCTGCGGACAGGTACGGTCCCATCGCGAGCAGGTTATTCTTTTTGCTGACTTTCATACGGATGCTGTGGATCACGGATCCGAGTATGCACGCAAGTACAAATGCAAGCAGTATGTTTCTGGCACCAAGCAGAAGTCCCGCATACGCCATAAGCTTAATATCCCCGCCGCCGATTGCCTTGCCGGAGGAGAAATAATACAATCCATACAAAAACAGACTGACGCAGAAAGCACCGATCAGATGGGAGACGATATGCCGGTAATCATAGATGGTCATGATGATTCCAAGAAGTCCGATGAACAGATTGAATGTCACCGGAATCTGAAAGGTTCTTTCGTCAATCACCGTAATAACGATCAGAGCAGATGTCATGAGACAATACAGCACACTGCTGAACGTGAAGCCGTTCGCCATGAAAACGATCACATACAGCACACCATTCAGAGCCTCGATTAATGGGTACTGTATGGAAATCTTAGCACCACATTGCCGGCATCTGCCCCGAAGCATTATGTACGAAAATACAGGAACCATATCACGCCAGCCCAGCTTACGCCCACAACTCATGCAGTGCGAGGAACGCACGATATTCTCCTTCTTCGGAATACGGAAAATGCAGACATTTAAGAAGCTGCCGATCACGATTCCGTAGAGAAATACAATTGTGTAGATGAGGATGGTTAGTTGGGTTAGCATGGTTCGTAGTTTACTCCTGAATAATTATTTTAAAGTTCTGTTACTACCTGTTCAAAAACTTTGTCAGTTCCCTTGTAAGCCTGTGTAATAATCTTCTTATTGGTTAAATCAAATTTTATTTCAATCTTATCAATATCGCTTCCCTTATCAGACCCCATTTTAGCAGTCAAATTACCTATCGTGTTATACCCTGTCAACTTCTTAATTTCAGTAGAAAGAGTTGTTGCCGGCTGTCCATCAGCATCAGCGGCAGGATTATATACGTCTACAGTTGTATCTTTTGTTACCTTTTCTGCCAATGAAGCATATGCAGTTGTTGCCGCTGTTCCATAGCTATTAATAATCTGGAAGTCCTTTGCCTCCTTAGACTTATTAATGTAAGGAAGCACCTGTGTACCAACAATACCAACAAGGATTGCCATAATCGCGATAACGATGATCAGCTCTACAAGAGAGAAACCTTTGTTATCCTTCTTTTCATTCTTTGCCTTCATGTTCTGAAGCATTTCCATAATCTTCTTCATACCTTAGATCTCCTTTACTTATAAATACTTTTTATTTATTACCACATGCCCATGGCAGCATGTCATAACCTAACGATACAAGAGGCAAAAAGTCATAAATCGATCCTGCTTGCAGGTAAAGATTTATGCTTTATTGCCTCGCAACGCATATGAGGAAGTAGTGATTTTCTTGAAAAATCAACGGATTCCGAATATGCGTAGAATTGCGGAAGTTGTGCAACAACGGAGCAATTCGTGTATCATATCATATCATACGAACACCTTCTCCATCCTCCGCTACACTCCGATATTGTCATACAGACTATACATCGGCATCATGATCGCCAGTACGATCGGCACAACGATGACCGCCATCACGATAATGATGAGCGGTTCCATCGCTGCAAGCAGCGACTGCGTCGCCATCTCGACCTCCTCATCGTAATACGCCGCGATCTTGTCGAGCATATCCTCCATATTACCGGTTTCCTCACCGATCTCGATCATGTGATAGACCATCGGAGGAAAGACGCCGGATTGTTCCAGTGGCTTGGAAAGCGGAATACCCCGGCTGACCTCTTCCTGTGCTTCCTTGAGTGCTGCCTTGACCACCTGATTTTTCATCATGCCGGTGACAAGCCCCATCGCATCGACCAGCTGGATACCGGAGCCCATCAGCGTGGATAAGGTACGCGTCATGCTGGCGCTTGCCGTCTTGATATTGAGGCTTCCGACCAGCGGAAGCTTAAGCATCAGCCTTCCCCAGAGAATTGCTCCGTGCTCCGTCTTCTTAAACGACTTAACAAAGAGCACGATGCCCACTACGATGACAACCATCAGAAACCATTTATGTACAAAGAAATCACTGATGCCCATGACCGCACGCGTGATGCCCGGAAGCGTGCCACCGACTTCGTCAAACTGCGCCGTAAAGGTCGGCACGATCTTGATCATCATGATGGCAACGATCGCAATGATGACAACGATCAGGATGACCGGGTAGATCGCCGATTTCACGATCAGTCCCTTCAGATGGGCTTCTTTTTCAAACTGTCCGCCGATCCGGTCGAAGGCTTTATCGATGCTTCCGGATGCCTCTCCCGCTGCAACCATATGCACCATCAGCTCCGGAAAGATCTTCGGATGCTGGGACATCGCCACCGCAAGCGAATCTCCTTTCTGCACGGAGTCGCGCACATCCGCGATCGCTGCGGCAAACCGCTTGTTTTCCGTCTGCTCCGAAAGCATGTTTAATGCTTCGATCACGGTTACGCCGGCGTTTAGCACACTCTCAAACTGCCGACAGAAGACGGAAAGTTCGCGGACGCTGACCGCTTTTCCGATATGGATTTCCAGATCTTTGTTGAACGCATTCGCCCGCGCGATGGATACGATCGTACTGCCGCCCGCCTTCAGTTCCGCGGTCGCCATCTCAATATTCTGCGCTTCGATCGTGCCGGATTTTGTTTTACCGTCCGGCCCTACGATCTCATACTTGTAACTTGCCATATCCCGCCTCCTAATACAGTTTCTGCTGCATTGCAGCGGTATCCTGTGCATACTCGACAGCATTGGCGCCATCGATCCTGTGCTTTAAGTACAGATTGAAAAGTGACTCGTCCATCGTCTGCATGCCAAGCTTTTTGCTCGTCTGCATGATCGACGGGATCTGGTGCGCTTTGTCCTCGCGGATCAGATTCTTGATCGCCGGCGTCCCGAGCATGACCTCGAACGCCGCCACTCTGCCTTTGCCATCGATGGTCGGCAGCAGCTGCTGCGAGATGACCGCCTCCAGAACCGATGCAAGCTGCGAACGGATCTGGTTCTGCTGATGCGGCGGGAACACATCGACGATACGCTCGATCGTCGGTGCCGCGCCGATCGTATGCAGGGTCGAAAATACCAGATGACCGGTCTCTGCCGCGGTAATCGCCGTGGAAATCGTATCAAAGTCTCGCATCTCGCCCACCAGAATGATATCCGGATCCTCACGGAGAGCCGCACGAAGCGCGTTGCCGTACGAATCCGTATCCAGTCCGATCTCTCGCTGGTTTACAATCGACCGAATATGTTTATGTAAATACTCGATTGGGTCTTCCAATGTAATGATATGTTCGTTTCGTTCCTTGTTGATGACATCGATGAGGGATGCCAGTGTCGTTGACTTACCGCTTCCGGTCGGCCCCGTTACCAGAACCAGTCCTCTCTTTTTCTTGGTAAGCCCTAAGACAGACTCCGGTACCCCAAGCTGATCCGGCGCCGGGATGTCGCTTGCAACAATACGCAGTACTGCCGCATAGGAACCTCTCTGATGAAAGGCATTCACACGGAAACGGCCGATACTCGGATCGGAATATGCGAAATCGACTTCGCCGACCTCTTCCATGGTCTGTTTCTGCTTTGGGCCAAACATCGACTCCACCAGTTGCTGCGTCATCGCCGGTGTCAGCCGCTCGAAACCATCCATCTCATAGAGCGTGCCGCTGATTCGGCATTTGGGTCTGACTCCTACTGTGATATGTACATCGGATGCATGATTCTCTTTTGCGATAGAAAGAAGTGTGTGCATTGATAATTCCATTTTTAAAAACCCCTTTATTCATCATCCTCTTCGTAAGCTACCCGCCGCACTTCCTCGACTGTGGTAATTCCCCTGAGTGCATACTCCACTGCACTCATACGAAGCGTTTTCATTCCATGTTTTCGTGCAATCTCCTCCAACACGTCCGCATTCTCACCCCGGTTGATCGCCTGTCTTAAGTCGGAGGTAATCGGCATGATCTCATAGACACCGATTCGTCCGAAATAGCCGGTTCCGCCGCAGCGGACGCACTCTTTGTGCCCCGGGGTGCGCACCTGGATGCGTTTCGGGCTGCCTGCAAAGCCAAGCGTTTTTTTCTCTTCTTCTGTTGCGTCCCTTACAACGCCGCACGCCGGACAGACGCGCCGTACCAGACGCTGCGCGATTACACCGACCACAGAGTCTGCGATCAGATAATTTTCCACTCCCATATCCGCCAGACGCGTGATTGTGTTGGCAGAACTGTTGGTATGTAAGGTACTGACAACCAGATGGCCGGTGATCGATGCCTTGACCGCGATCTCCGCCGTCTCCTGATCTCGGATCTCTCCGATCATAATGATATCCGGATCCTGACGCAGAATCGAACGAAGCGCGCTGCCGAAGGTCAGCCCCGCCTTCTCGTTTACCTGCACCTGATTGACACCGTTTAGATTGGCCTCAACCGGATCCTCAACCGTGATAATATTGACACCTTCCACGTTCAGCTCACTGAGTGCTGTATAAAGCGTGGTGGACTTACCGCTTCCGGTCGGTCCCGTTACCAGAATCAGTCCGTTCGGATGGCTTAGGATACGATTGAATTTTTCCAATTCGTCATCCGGGAATCCTAAATCCCTTTTATCCATGGTGAGCGCCTTCTTCTGCGCAAGTCGCATAACGACTTTCTCACCGTAAACCGTCGGGAGAATGGATACTCGGATATCGTACTCCTGTCTGTCGACAATACTTGTCGCTCGTCCGTCCTGCGGACGGCGCTTCTCGGATATATCAAGTCCGCTGACGATCTTGATTCGTGCGATCAAAGCCGCATGCAGACCGATATCGTGCCGCATCGCTTCATGCAGCACTCCATCGACACGGAACCGGATGCGTACCTGATTTTCCATCGGTTCAATATGGATATCGCTGGCTCGTTTATGAACTGCCTGTTCGATGATCTGCGCGAGAAGCTTAACGATCGGTGCCTGCTGCACGCTGCTTTCTTCGCCGCTCCCCGGTTCGACTGCCGCCTTTGCCTTGGCCTGCTCCTCACGCTCTCTTGTGTACTGTTCCGCCACTCGGAGCGCTTCCGCGTTGCCGTAATACCGGTCGATCGCCGCAGCAATATCACTTGTCGCGGCCACATACCGTTCTACCTGACAGCCCGTGATGATCGAAATATCGTCCATCGCGCGGATATCCAGCGGATCGCTCATCGCCACTTTAAGGAGATTCGGATTCTTCTCATTAAACTGAAAAGGGATCAGCATATACTTTCGAAGAACGGACTCTTCGACCAGTCTGATGATCTCTTCCGGGATTCGGATCGTCGATAAATCAATGCTCTCGATCTTCAGCTGCATTTTCAGTGCATCCATGATCTGTTTCTCATCGGTCATTCCCAAATCAATCAACACGACACCGAGACGATATCCTTTTTTTTCGGTTTTCTGTATCTGTAAAGCCTGCATCAGTTGATCCTGTGTAATGACCCCAGCATCCACAAGCAGATCGCCCAATCGCTTCTTTCGGCTTCCCCCCACTAAGTTATCCATGTTTCCCCCTAACATGTATATCAGGTCACCATACAAGACCTGATGACCTGCCTATACACACGCAGGTTTCTCTATTGCATAACAACTATTATAATTTTTTCAACAACATAATGCAATAGTGTAAACCCTAATTTGTATTTTTTTGTGCAATTTATTTCAACTTGTCTCAAATAAAGTGTGCGCCTGCCGCACACTTTCGCGCGCGAGCGGTACGCTCAGGCATAAACTTCATTTTCGCGGGCTATGCATCCCCGCGGAGCGTTTTTTAATCAATTTAAGAAATCGCTTTCGTGATCTTTAAAACAACATTCTTGTTTTTTAAAAATTCTGTCTTATATTCATAGTAAGAACAAGGCGCCCAGGTCTTTCCGACTTCGATCGTAATCGACGGGATTCCAAGCAGATACATCACATATTCCCGGTACTGTCCTCCCGGAGATTTCGTCTTTGAGGACTCCGGTGCCGCTATATAATTCGTTTCCCTTTTTGCGATCTGATACATGGTTTTTGTATCTTTCGCGATTTTCTTTGATGAACAGCTTCCGTATATAATCCGCCCCATCGCATGATAATTGATCACGCCCTGCAGCTTCTGTTTCGTTTTTAACTTCACCGTGAGCACAGCGATAGCCCGCGATTCCGGCTCACTCAACGCCTTTTTCCCCGAATAGCCTTCTGCCCCCTTTGTGCCGCCGGACACAAATTTCTTAGTCGGGAAGTTGCGGTTCAGATCGACGCCCCGCGCATTGGATTTCCATCTTGCATAAGATTTCTGCGAGATTTCGACACCATCCGGATTGGCCATCACTACATAGTGAATCTGTGTGTTTTCCAAGACATCCGCCGGCTTCATGCCGCCGATCATACAATTGTAATTACTCAGGTAATACTCAATTTCCTGCATCAGCACTGTCGCACAGATATACTCGCGGGCATGCATCGTTCCCACAACCAGAACCGAAGAATCCGCATCCGGGCTGCCGATGGTAAAATCGTAGAGGCTGTGCCCCTTCACCGATGAACCGATCTCCGTCATTTCACAATAATCGCTGTATTTGTTTTTCAACATTTTCATCTGCTGCTTCATCTGCGCATAGGTATACTTTTGCGATGCGATCTTTACGATTGCCGCATTGGAAAAGGCGATCGTTGCTGCCTCTCCCTCCTGATTGAGGGTATTGTATGCAACGATTTTGTAATGATAGTTCTTTCCTTCCTTGATTTTCTTATCGGTATAGGAAGGCTTCTCTGCCGTCGCAAGCTCATGGTATGCTCCGCTCCCCTGCTTACGGTAGATCGTATAGGCGGCGGCGTTCTCACATGCATTCCACTCGATTTTAACTTTTGTCTGAGTTTGTGACGTTGTACGAAGTCCGGTAATCTTTGACGGAATCGGGACGGACTGTTCCGCATCATCCGAATTCATCCCATCCTGATCTGTGCCATTCTGATTCGTGCCATTCTGATTCGTGCCATTCTGATTTGCGCTATTTTGATTTGCTCCATTTTGATTTGTGCCATTCTGATCCGTGCTATTCTGATTTGCGCTATTTTGATCCGCGCCATTTTGATTTGTGCCATTTTGATTTGTGCCATTTTGATCCACAGCTTCCTGCAGATTTTCTTTCTGCAAATGAATTTCTTCCTGCAGCGGTTTCTGTGCTGCATAAACCGGCTGCACTTGCAACAACATGGTTGCAGCAAGTACTGAACATAAGATCTTTGTTCTTTTCACTTTTCCAACTTCCTCTCGTTGTATTTCCCCTTCATTTTGTAAATTCTTCCTTTGTCTCCTTTGATAAGTTTCGCTCCGCTCACAGGCAGGCAGCCTCCGACTGCGGATGAAAAACTATATCAAATGGTAATGCAGCATCGCGTTGCGGATTCCATCCTCATGGATATCCGTCGTCACAAACTCTGCTGCCTCCTTCGGTGGCTGCGTCGCATTTCCCATCGCAATACCATGGCCGACATATTCCAGCATGTCCAGATCATTCACACTGTCACCGATTGCATATGTCTCTTCACGCGACACTCCAAGATACTTACAAAGCCACTCGATTCCGGTCGCCTTGGACGTTCCCTTCGGCACACACTCGACAACATTTCCCTCATGTTCAAGAAAATCAAAGTCATTCCCAAGTTCTACCTTAATCCGGTCATAATCGGTATCCGGAAGCACATCCGCAGAAAACTTGTTGATCCGGATGTCCGGTGTATATTCCCTTAAAATTCTGGCACTTCGTCCCATCTCTTCGAATAAATAGATCACATACGGATCATCCTCGAACCCATGCTCATCGATCCAATGATAATCCGGTCCCTCGAGCACCACCGGCATATGACATTCCTTCAGTATTCGGATCACCTTCTCCGTCAGCTCCGGTGACAAAATATTCTCATACACAATTTTCCCATCCAGCTCGACATGATTGCCGCAAGCCGCAAGGATTCCATCAAATCCGACATCCAACAATGTTTTGTCACGAATGTTTCCTCTCGCTCGCCCGCTGCACAGGAAAATCTTGTGACCATTCTGCTGTACCTGCTTTAAGGTCTCAATTGTTCCATCCGGGATCTGCATGTTTTCATCCCATAAAGTTCCATCTATATCAAAAAAAATTAAAGCCATGATTCTCTCCCTGTTCTCTTTTTTCTCACGTCTTTGCGCTTATGACGTTTCGTTTTCATTCATAAAACAAGCCGTGTTTCCACGGCTTGTCTCATATTGTATTATACTAACTCCAGTTCTCTTCCTTCGAGGATCAAGTTCACGTCCTCAATGCTTTTTCCCGTCGAAGTAGCGATCAATTCTGGTGAAAGTCCATTCTTGTTCATAATTCGAATAATATTAGCCTCACCTTCTGCTCTTCCTTCTGCTCTTCCTTCTGCTCTTCCTTCTGCTCTTCCTTCTGCTCTTCCTTCCGCTATACCTTGTTCTCTGCCTTCCTTTATTGCAATCTTCTTGGCTGCATTTACATCTTTCTCGATTTCATCTTTCATCAATTCTCTTAATGCTTCGCACATCGTTGACTCCCTCCTGATCTCTTCATACAGTTCATAATTAGCACGTACACTTGCCTGTAACACTGCATCAACATTTTGCTTTTCTCTTGGACTGCATAGTTCTTCCGTCTCCTTTAAAAATCCCTTAACATCTTCTTTTTTAGCTTTCGCAGACAATACTTTAAGACTTTTATGTCCTTCCCGCCTCAATTGCTTCATTACAACTATCTGAACAGGGAACGGAAGATTACAAATATAATAGATTCCTGCGTATTTTTCTTCTATTTTATGCCCTTGCTGCGCCAATGTCAAAAACAATTTTCTCGGATAGGACTCCCTGAATATTGAAACTGTAAGTTCCTCAATCGGTATCTGATCAACATGTTTTCCATACCCCTTGTAAAGACAAGCATATCCAATCGTCTTGTAAAAATCGTCAATCGTCAGATTATCCTCCGGACTCTTATACTCGATTACATTATATTGTCGCATAATATGACCAATCTCGTTTTTAATTTTCATTCCTCTATTCGGTTCTTTAATAATCAGAAGATCAATCCGGATCGGTTCTTTGCTGAGATTATATTCCCTCGTGAACTCCAAATGTTCAATATCTTCCTGTAGTTCCAATTCAGTTGCTGCATAGAATGCAGGGTGCCACTGAATCTTTTCTGGTGTTTCTCCCAATACACTTCCTCCATTTCCGAATACAAACAGACTTCCCCATTGTCCTAGCATTCTTAAATATTCATTTGTTTTGTGATTTTAAAAGCATGATTCTATGACATTTGAATTAACTTGCTTTCTGTGTCAGTTCACCACAGAATATGATAAATATGTATTAGATTGTTATGCTTTGACGCTATTCTAGCACATCCCTTTCCTATTGACAACAAGTTTGGGGTTGCCGCACTCAGATTTGATTCAAACGGACGATACTGGATTATATATAATCTATGAAAATTAGCAGTAAGTTTGTCTATAAACGACGGACTTTGAACGAT
>ERZ773115.1278-NODE-1278-length-23773-cov-3.308921_pt1 | contig 23773 bp, 18 predicted proteins | sample MGYA00511116_ERZ773115 | MGnify/ENA primary metagenome ERZ773115 (study PRJEB29015, sample SAMEA2737869) | human gut metagenome | biome: human gut; feature: human-associated habitat; material: faeces | place: China | collected 2012 ... | reverse complement strand
TGAGCAATGCTACCGCGACAGAATACACAAACTCCGCGAGAAGCGCTGCCTTTACACCCGCCTTGATCCGCTTTACATCCCCACATCCGTAGTTCTGTCCGCCGTAGGTCGCCATCGTCTGACCCATGGCGATCATGCCCTGGATCACAAGACTTTGGAGCTTCGCCGCAGCCGTGTAGGCCGCAACCGCCACGGAACCGAAGAGGTTGATAGCGGACTGCATGATCATGGTTCCCGACGCTGTGATCGCGAACTGGAACGCCATGGGAATCCCGGCCGCAAGCTGGTTTCTCGTATCATTTCCGTGGATCTTCCAGTGTTCCCTCTCCGGCTTTAAGGCTGGGACCTTAACCCAGATATATCCCACGCAGAGCACCGCCGAGATCGCCTGGGACAGATTCGTCGCCCAGGCAGCCCCCGCTACGCCCATACCGCCGCGGATGATAAAAAGCAGATCAAGTCCCACGTTCAGACAGGCGGAAAATATCAGGAAAAACAGCGGGACCTGGCTGTTTCCAACCGCCCGCAGATATGCGGAAAACAGGTTGTAAAAGATATTTGCCGTAAGTCCGATACTGATCCCCATAATGTACGTGTAAGCGTCCTGGAAGATATCCGACGGCGTATTCATCAGGTGCAGCAGCGGGTTCATGATCAACACACAGACCAGTGTCAGGATGACCGCTGCGATCACCGCCAGGATCATTCCGTTTGCCACGCTGCGCTTCACACCTTTTTCATCCCCTGCCCCATACCGTTGGGCGGTAAGGATCGAAAACCCGGCAGTGATTCCCTGAGCAAAGCCCGTTGCCAGAAACATGATCGTTCCGGTGGAACCAACCGCTGCTAATGCCCCGGCTCCCACGAATCGCCCCACGATGATGGTGTCCACCATGTTGTAAAGCTGCTGGAACATGTTGCCGATCATCAGCGGAATGGTAAAACGGAGCAGGATCGGCATGATCTTTCCTTTCGTCATATCTAATTGCATATCTTTTCGATTCCTTTCTGTAAAAATCGTTATAAAGTTTCAAAATCCCGGATTTGATTGTACGGGCGGGCACATATTTTGTCAATAAGATTTCCGTTGGAAAATCCATTTTCAGTATTAGATCCAGAAGCTTCCTCATAAGAATATACAAGTATTGGGACAAATACCCTATTACTGTGATAGAAGGAGGAAGAGAGATGAACATGAGAAGGAAAGGAAGCAAGGGAAAATGGCCCTGTAAATTCCGAAAGGGACTGTCACTGGCATTGTGCGCCAGCATGGCAGGAACCGGAATTGCGGCTCATGTGGCATTGGCGGACACAGAGGCAGTGGTCTTGGGGGACGAGTTATTAAAAGCGACGCCGGATCAGGCACAGAAACTTGAGGAGGCGACTCCATCCAATGCAGGAATGTCCAGCAGTCTGACGGACGGTGGTTCTGGTGAGATTGGCGGGGAAGAAGCCACACCATCCAACGCAACATTTCAGATGCTTCCACCAGACGATAACATATTATCTGTTGGAACGGACGAGCCTTACCAGTCCATTCAGGATGCCATCAACTACATAAATGAAAAGCAAAAGGGTTCTGATGAGGCGAAGGAAGAGGACTGGATGATCCAGGTCAGGCCGGGAAGCTATGGACGTTTCCTGGTGCCGAGAACGGTAGAAAATTTAACGATCCAGGGCGCTGGAAATGATACAGTGATCCAGACAATGGATGGTTCCTCCCTGGAGTCATCCGCAGGAAGTGACCGTAACAGCGATGCCAATGGAATTGTGGTATGGGGAAAAAACATTACATTTAAGGATTTAAAGATCGAGAGCGGTGATTACCACCTGGACAAGGAGGGAAAGGAACTCTGGTATACTTCTGCCATCAGTACTAACGATATCATGTCAGGAACCGGAGAAGAGGCGGCCAGCGGCCTGACGCTGGATCATTGTACCTTTGAGGGCTCTGGCACCGGTATGGGCGTGCTGCCTCTTAGAAGCGTATTTACCGTAACCGATTGTCGGTTTGAGGGCTACGAGCAGGCAATCTATTTCGCCTGTGACAATTTAGAGGCACTGGACTGGCAGATCACCGGCAATACGATCGAGGACTGTATTTACGCCATTCATGGATATTTTGGCGGAGCGGTAAGCGGGGATGCGGAGGGCATGATGATCCAGGGCAACACCATTTGCGGAACCCAGGATCGGTTTGCAGTGGTTGCGCTGATGGATCAGTCCAATAAAGGCTCCCTGAAGCTGGATATTTCCGATAATGATTTTTCTTATGCGATCCTTGGCGGCATCAACCAGAGAAAAGACGGTGACGTGGCCCAGGGAAGTATGGGAGAGCTGCAGGATGCCAATGTGATGAAGGATCACAGCTTCGTGGCAGATGCCTATTGGTACAGTGCAGACAATTACGGAACTGCATTTTACGCGCCAAAAGAAGCAGGTAAGATTGCCGTATGGCACGCAGATCCCCTTCAGGAATCCGACATTAAGGATAAATTCCAGGCGGCTCTTGAGGATTATGGCACTGCAGGCCAGTTTATTGAGTTCAATGCCCCGGCCCAGGAGATCTTCACTATGGCGAAAAATGCCCTGGTGATCGAGGATTATGTGGATGCAGGTGATTTAAAGATCTCCAAGCAGGTGCTTGGAAATGATCATGACAGCACCACATTTCACTTCAAGATCAAGCTGTCCAGAGAGGACGGAAGAGCATTGAATGGCCGCTATGATTACGTGGATGCGGCAGGCGAGAGCCACACAGCAGCCCTGGAAGACGGAATCATGGAAATCTCCATGAAAAATGGCGAGAGCGTGGTAGTAAAGGATCTGCTTCCGGGAACCCAATATGAAGTGAGTGAGGCAGAGAACAGCGCTTATACCGCTTCCTGTGCCGCTCCGACTGGTCAGATCGAGGCTAAAGTAGAAAAAGAAGTGGTCTTCCAGAACACCTATCAGGGTTCCGGACTGCCGGATATTCCATCACCAGACTGGAGTATTTCTAAGTCTAAAACTGCGGAGACGCTGGACAAAGATTTCCAATCTAAGGTGACCCTGTCCTTACCGGCTTATGATTATAAGCCGTCTGTGGATGTAGTCATGGTAGTGGATGTTTCCAGCAGTATGAAAGATCATGATATCACAGAGGCGAAAAAAGCCGCTCTAGCGATGTGTGGGGAATTGGAAAGCCGGGATAAGGTTTCTTCCAGAATCGGAATTGTGACATTCGATAAGACTGCACATGATCTGACCAATGGACTGGTATCTGTGACGGAGGCGAAAAAAGCCATTGGGGAGATCAAGCCGTCCTCTGATACGAATATGATGGCAGGTCTGATGGCTGGTAAAGCTATGCTAGACCAGGGTACTGCTGATGACAAATATCTGGTGCTGTTAAGTGATGGCATTCCGATCTACTGGGTAAATGACCAGGGAGAGGCAACTGGTAAGATGTTAAGCAGATATACACAGCTGGATGAAAAAGGAAACCCGGTGATTGTAAGCCGGGAGCCAGCAGCATCAGAACCAGAGGGTTCCATGGAAGATATGAGCGTGGTGAAGTCCATTGATGAAATCCTGGCATTTCAGGACTGGGATACCGATGCAGACGAGTGGATCCAGGAGAGCAATACCGGAGCCATCTGGGACAATGGATATAAGCACACCAACATTGAAAAGAGCATTTATATGACTGCAAAATACCTGATGAGCGAGATTTTAGGCCGCTATCCGCTGAAAATGGTGGCATTTGGAACAGATAAATATTCAAATAGTATTGTTTACAAATACGGAGAGAACTTCTGTGACTGGATCGGCGCCCAGGAAGGTGTTTCTTATTATAAGGTAAAGAAACCAGGCTATGGAGGGGAAAACGGAGAACTGGTGCAGGCATTCGAGGAGATTTCCAATGAAATGATCCATGTGGTAGATGCCGGAAGCAGCGTGATCGATGAGATCGGAAAGACCGGGGACTATGATTTTGCCTTTGTCAATGATGCAGACAGGCTTGTGATGAACGTGGATGGAAAGGAAGAAGCAGCTGAGAAGATCGGGGAAAATTCTTACGGTTTCGTGAAAAACAGCCAGGTGGCAGATGGGTATGAATTTGTTCTATACTATCACCCGGACGGCTGCTCCTATAAGGGAAAAACTTACGGCGAAAGCTTTGTGTGGAAGATCAATGTGCCGGTAACGATCGATCATCCGGTGCAGTTGACCTACCAGGTGAAACTGACGAATCCTAAGAATGAGGCGGGAACTTACGGAACCTATGACCGGGATGGAAAAGCCGGTTATGAGGGACTTTACACCAACAATATGGCAGTTCTGTATCCGGTGGACAGCAATGGAAATGCGTATGAACCAGAGAAATTCTTAAAGCCAACCGTTTCCTATACTGTAAAGAGTGAAAAACCGGACCCGACTGATCCGACACCAACCGAACCAGAGCCAAAGCCAACAGAGCCGGAGCCAAAACCAACAGATCCGCAGCCAACAGATCCGCAGCCAACAGATCCACAGCCGACCAATCCGCAGCCAACGACGTCGGGCGGTAATCATATCAGTGGCGGTACCGGCGGACGTGGCTCCAGAGGTTCAGGAATCGGTGGTCCGGGCGTGGAGACACAGGCAGCAGAGACCGTACCAGAAGCGACTATAGCAGAAAATGCAGCAGAGACAGCAGCAGAAGAGCTTCCAAAGACCGGGGACCACACCAGCCCGGCCATGTGGCTGCTTTTGATTGGAGCCGGTATGGCGGCATCTCTTTTTGTGGCAGTTTCTGGAAGAAGAGATGAGGAATAATCTGGTAATGAAACATGGGAGGACGTATTGGGACGAGGACTGCGGCATGCTGCCGCGGTCCTGGCAATGATCTGCCTGACAACAGGATTTACCGGTTTGAGCGGACTGATCTGGACAGGAGCGCAGCAGCAGAGAGTGTATGACGATCTGATACGCCAGACAAAGAGGGAGAGCGTTCTGCTCTCCCGGACAAAAAATAGGGGAGAAAATGGAAGTGTACAGAGAACGAGGGTTTCTGTGGAGGAATTACAGGAGCGGAGGCTGGAACAGGCCAACGCTGGTAACAAGGCAGCAGGTAGTGCGACTGGTGGGCAAAAGCATAGGGGCAGACTGGAAAATCAGCAGACAGCGAAACAGGCCCAGACGAAACAGGCCCAGATGAAACAGACGGTCATCGACTTTGACGCCTTAAAAAAGATCAATCCGGATGTAGTATCCTGGATCACGATTCCTGGCACCAACATTGATTACCCGCTCTTACAGGGAAAGGACAACAACCAGTACCTTCATAAAGATATGGAAGGAAGAGACAGCGCGGCAGGTGCCATTTTTCTGGATCACGGTGACAAGGCAGATCTTTCCAGCCGCCACAACATCATCTACGGTCATCACATGAAAAATGGAACCATGTTCAAGGACATCGTCAAATACAAAGACCAGCAGTATTTTGACGAACACCAGGATATCATCCTCTACACCCCGGACCGGGAGATTCACCTAAAAGCTCTGGCAGCCGTGGTCGCAAACCCAGATGCCATCCGCCGGAAGATTGATTTTCAGTCTTGGGAGGAATTCACCTCTTATATAGAAGAGATGACCCAAGATGCCAGGGCTTTTGCAACAGTTCCCAAAGGAACGGCCATCCGACGCCTCTATTCCTTTGTCACCTGCAGTTACGAATTTCAGAACGCAAGAACGATTTTATATGCATATGAAGAAAATTAGACGAAAAATCACAAAAAACCGCTTGACATTTCCTGAAATGCGGGATATACTAAACAGGCAGTCGCGATTGAGATACATCATGACTGCTCATATGGGGTCTTAGCTCAGCTGGGAGAGCATCTGCCTTACAAGCAGAGGGTCATAGGTTCGAGCCCTATAGGTCCCATTTATATGAAAAATTTCATATTGATCATGGCGGAATAGCTCAGTTGGCTAGAGCACACGGTTCATACCCGTGGTGTCGAGAGTTCAAATCTCCCTTCCGCTACGACTAAAAGAAAGACAACTTGAGAAATTCAGGTTGTCTTTCTTTCTTTTTTGTTAGGAATCTTTGTTTTTTTCATTGAAAGAAACCAGTTATGTGGCGTATAATGGTGTGGAATTATTTGGAAAATACCGTTACCTTTGCTATGACGCTCCAGGTTTCGGGGACAGACCATATTAAAAAATAGATAAAACGAGGAAAATGGTTATGAAAGAACAGGTGAAAGATTTTCTGATCATGACGGGAGGTACTGCCATCGTGGCGGCGGCAGTGTTTTTCTTCCTGGTGCCAAGCCATGTGTCCGTGGGCAGCATCTCCGGTCTGGCAGTGGTGCTGGAAAATTTCATTCCCTTGCCGATCTCAATGATCACTATGATCTTGAATGTGGCACTGCTGATCGTGGGATTTTTGTTTATCGGCAGGGAATTTGGTGGAAAAACGGTGTATACGTCGTTCTTATTGCCGGTGATAATCGGAATTCTGGAGAAATTATTTCCTAATAACAGTTCTATGACAGGAGATCCGTTCCTGGATATGCTCTGTTATGTGTTTGTGGTCAGCATCGGGCTTTCGATTTTATTTAACTGCAACGCCTCTTCAGGTGGACTGGATATCGTGGCGAAGCTGATGAATAAGTACCTGCGCATGGATCTGGGAAAGGCCATGGCTCTGTCTGGTATGTGCGTGGCGTTGTCATCGGCACTGGTGTACGATAAGAAGATCGTGGTGCTCAGTGTGCTGGGTACATATCTCAATGGACTGGTGCTGGATCATTTCATTTTTGGCGCCAAAGTGAAGCGGAGGGTCTGTATTTTGTCCAAAAAGGAGGAAGAGATCCGGAAGTTTATCATCGAGGAGCTGCATAGCGGCGCGACCATCTATGAGGCCATCGGGGCATATGATTTCCAGCCCCACAGGGAGATCATTACCATCGTGGACAAGCATGAGTACAGCAAATTGATGAGTTACCTGATGAAAACGGACCGGGAGGCATTTATCACTGTTTATACGGTAAATGAGATTATTTATCGCCCGAAGCCTTAAAAATATGATACCAGGGTCATGAGGAAAAAAGCTTTGCGGGTAAGCCCGCATTGGCATCTAGTTCTTTTGACTCTGGTATTATTTTATGATATACTAAAGGGAACAAAAGACAGGAGGCTTGCCATGTATAGTTTTATCGTGAACCCGAATGCCAGCGGCGGACGGGGAGAGAGGATATGGCGAAGGCTGGAAAAGCAGCTTAAGCACCTGGGGGTACCGTATGAAGCATTTGTGACAGAGAAGACAGGAGATGCCAGGAGACTGGCCTGTGATCTGACAGAACACCAGAGAGAACCCAGAATTCTGATTGCTGTAGGCGGAGATGGAACCGTCAGCGAAGTGCTGGACGGCATTTCTTTTTGCGGACCGGTGACACTGGGATATATTCCAACAGGATCGGGAAATGATCTCGCCAGGAGTTTGCGGCTTCCAAAAAGCCCGTCCCGCTGCCTGAAGAAGATCCTGAATCCCAAATATCATAAATTATTGGACTATGGCGTGCTCTCCTATGGGGATCATCTGACCCACCGCCGTTTTATGGTCAGTACTGGAATTGGTATGGATGCTATGGTGTGTCAGGATATTCTGCATTCCAAGACGAAGCGGGGATTGAGCAAGGTGGGACTGGGCAAGCTCAGTTATATGCTGGTGGGAGCCAAACGGATTTTATTTACCAGACCGGTGAAGGGATATCTGGTGCTGGATGGCGCGCAGAAGGTGGAATTTAACCATATTTATTTTGTGGCAGTCCACAATCATCCATATGAGGGCGGAGGTTTCCGGTTTGCGCCGGGGGCAGATCCTGGAGACGGCAGATTAAATGTCTGTGTGATCCATAGCGCCAGCCGCCTGCGGGTACTAAAACTTTTGATCAGCGCCCTGTTGGGCATGACCAAGAAGAAAAAGAACCGGATCCGATGTTATACCTGTCAGGAAGTGGAGATCCATATGGATCAGCCTATGGCAGTCCATGCGGACGGAGAGGATTGTCTGTGTCAGCAGGATATCCATGTGCGGTGTATACCGCAGAAGCTCCGTATGATCGTGTAAGGCGGAAACTGCCGGATAAGACTTGAGCATCATGATAATAGAAGAAAGAGAGAGGAATGGAACATGCGAATTGGACAGGGATATGATGTACATCGCCTGGTGGAAGGGCGGGATCTGATCCTGGGGGGCGTTACGGTTCCTTATGAAAAAGGACTTTTGGGACATTCGGACGCAGATGTGCTGGTTCATGCGGTGATGGATGCGCTGTTGGGCGCAGCGGCACTTGGCGATATCGGACAGCATTTTCCGGATACAGATCCTGCGTATAAAGGCATTTCCAGTATCAAGCTGCTGGAAGCCGTAGGAAAGCTGCTGGAAGAGAAGGGGTACGTGATCGAGAATATTGACGCTACCATCATTGCCCAGCGACCGAAACTGGCGGCTTACCGTCCACAGATGGCAGAGAATATCGCCCATGCGTTAAAGCTTCCGGTGAACCGTGTCAGTGTGAAAGCCACCACGGAAGAGGGGCTTGGATTTACGGGAACCGGAGAGGGAATTTCTTCTCAGGCAATTACCTTATTGACATCAGTAGAGGATTATTGCTATGATGACAGAATGAAGCCACAGGGCTGCTCTGGATGTCAGGGCTGCGCCGGGCAAAAATAGAGAAGGGGAAGATTATGAAGATTTTTAATACATTGACCAGAAGAAAAGAAGAATTCGTTCCGTTAGAGCCGGGCAAAGTGAAGATGTATGTCTGCGGCCCTACTGTTTATAATTTTATCCATATCGGCAATGCAAGACCGATGATCATTTTCGATACTGTCCGCAGATATTTTGAGTACAAGGGTTATGAGGTCAACTATGTATCCAATTTTACAGATGTGGATGATAAGATCATCAAGAAAGCCAATGAGGAGGGTGTCGATCCGTCCGTGATCTCTGAGCGCTACATCGCAGAGTGCAAGAAGGATATGGCGGCGCTGAATGTAAAACCGGCTACCACTCATCCGCAGGCGACCAAAGAGATCGGCGGCATGCTGGATATGATCCAGACTCTGATCGACAAGGGACATGCCTATGTGGCAGAGGATGGAACCGTTTATTTCCGTACCAAATCCTTTAAGGAATATGGTAAATTATCCCATAAGAACATTGACGAGTTACAGTCCGGTTTCCGTGAGATCAAGGTCACTGGCGAGGAAGGCAAGGAAGACCCGAATGATTTCGTTCTGTGGAAACCGAAAAAAGAAGGAGAGCCATACTGGGAGTCTCCATGGTGCAAGGGTCGTCCGGGCTGGCATATTGAGTGTTCTGTCATGTCCAAGCGTTATCTGGGTGACCAGATCGATATCCATGCAGGTGGCGAGGATTTGATCTTCCCTCATCATGAGAATGAGATCGCCCAGTCCGAGTGTGCCAACGATAAGACATTTGCAAACTACTGGATGCACAATGGCTTCTTGAATATTGACAATGTGAAAATGTCCAAATCCCTGGGTAATTTCTTTACGGTTCGTGAGATCACAGAAAAATATGATCCGCAGGTGCTTCGTTTCTTCATGCTGAGCGCCCACTACAGAGGACCGTTAAACTTCAGCGCAGATCTGATGCAGGCATCCAAGAATGGTCTGGATCGTATTTTAAATGGTGTTGAGAAATTATGTGATCTGGAGAAGAAGGTAGAAGCCAAAGGCATGAGCCAGGAAGAAGAGGCAAAGGTAGCAGAGGCTAAGAATCAGATCCAGAAGTTTGAGGCGGCCATGGAGGACGACTTTAACACCGCTGACGCCATCACCGCCATTTTCGAGCTGGTAAGACTCAGCAACTCCACTGCCAATGAGGCAGCCAGCAAGGAATATGTGACGTACTTAAAAGAAACCATCGAGAAGCTGTGCGATGTTCTGGGCATCATCACGGAGAAGAAGGAAGAGGTCTTAGATGAGGAGATCGAGGCTCTGATCCAGGCACGCCAGCAGGCGAGAAAAGAGAAAAACTTCGCTCTTGCAGATGAGATCCGTGGCAGATTATCCGACATGGGCATTATCCTGGAAGATACCAGAGAAGGTGTAAAATGGAAGAGAGCGTAAAGAATCTGGAGCAGGAGCAGCCATGCGGCGAGATGGAAAATGCCATGGAACAGGAACAGCAGGCTCCCATAGATTTTCTGGTTCACTGCAAGCAGGCTCTGAGACTGGAAAAGATCGATATCGCCAATTATTCCCCGCTGGCCCTTGCTTATATTGGGGATGCAGTCTATGAACTGATGATCCGCACTCATGTGGTCAGCCATGGCAGTATGCAGGTCAACAAGATGCACAAAAAAAGCGCCAGTCTGGTAAAAGCCCAGACCCAGGCGGAGCTGATCAAGATCCTGGAGCCGGAGCTGACGCCGTTAGAGCACGCCGCTTATAAAAGAGGAAGAAATGCCAAATCTGTGACCATGGCCAAGCATGCGACTATGATCGATTACCGTATGGCCACCGGATTTGAGGCGCTGATGGGCTATCTGTATCTGACAGAGCAGTTTGACCGGCTGGTAGAGCTGGCAGGCTATGGATTAGAGAAAATAGGAGAGTTTGAGACAGAATGAAAGAAGAAATGACACAGGACGCTGTGCAGGAGAACGGAACTCTGGTAGAGGGCAGAAACGCAGTCTTAGAGGCGTTCCGCTCTGGTAAGACGATTGATAAATTATATGTGCTGGACGGCTGCAAGGACGGACCGGTGCAGACGATTGTCCGCGAGGCGAGAAAACATGATACGATCATTAATTTTGTAGCGAAAGAACGTCTGGATCAGCTTTCTGCGACCGGACACCACCAGGGCGTGATCGCCCAGGCTTCCGCGTATGAGTACGCAACCGTGGAAGATATCCTGGAGAATGCCAGAAAGAAAGGGGAGCCGCCATTTATTTTCTTATTAGATGGCATTGAGGATCCCCACAATCTGGGAGCTATCATGCGGACGGCAGAATGTGCTGGAGCGCATGGCGTGATCATTCCGAAACGCCGGGCAGTAGGATTGACTGCAACAGTGGCAAGAACTTCCGCCGGTGCGTTGAATTATACGCCGGTTGCGAAAGTGACCAACTTAAATACTGTGATGGAGGAGCTGAAGAAAGAGGGGCTGTGGTTCGTCTGTGCCGATATGGGGGGCGAGACCATGTACCGTCTGAATCTGACCGGTCCGATCGGTCTGGTGATCGGCAATGAAGGGGATGGTGTCAGCAAGCTGGTAAAAGAGCATTGTGATATGGTCGCTTCCATTCCGATGAAGGGAGATATCGACTCCCTGAATGCATCGGTGGCAGCAGGTGTGCTGGCTTATGAGATCGTGAGACAGAGACTGGCGAAGGCATAGAATTTATATTTTTGCTTATGATAAAAAGACCTGCGGAGAGGAGTTCCGCAGGCCTTTTTTATTCGAGGAGGATTTCCTTCATAATAAACATTTGCTCCGGTCAGCCCGGGCGTCCTGAGTGAGTGCGCATCATTGTCGCGTTCACGTCTTTTTCGTAACAGGAATTTCCTGTAACGCGAAAAAAGGCTTCCCGGATATTCCGGAAAGCCTCATGGTTTAAGCTGCCTAGCAGATTTGAACTGCCGACCTCCGCCTTACCAAGGCGACGCTCTACCAGCTGAGCCAAGGCAGCGAACACATTTACTGTGTTTTTCGAACCTCCAATATAGTATCATGGATCAACAGGTTTGTCAACGATAAAAACAAAAAAATTTGAATAAATTTTTCATACAAAAAGATCAATTCCTCGGAAAGCTCATGGAGGGTAAAGCGGTTAGTGCTCCGCGCACTTGAAGCGGGGGAATGCTTATCTGCGTTCAAACACGTGCAGGGAACATTTTCCGTTCTGCTTTCATATTTTGTAGTAAAAAAGATATTGAGGTGTTAATATGCCAGAGAATCCAACATCAATGCCGGAACCGTCGGGAGAGAATACGGCGGAGGTCGTAGCAGGGAAGAATGACGCAAATGTACCGGAGACACCGGCCGAGCCATTAGGAGGAGTTTTTGTTTATCCGGGAGACGATGATCTTGCGGGAATCCCTGTGCCGCCCATCGCTTCACCGGGCGGAAGACCTGTTTATCCTGGGGATGACGATCTCGCTGGAATCCCAACGACACCGGTCGCGCCGTCTGGCGGACGCCCTGTCTATCCCGACAATACCATCGGACGCCCGGGCTTTCCAACGATTTCTTTTCCGGTCACATATCCGACGGTCTCAGGAGGAAATTACTACAGCAGAGTCCGGTTTTTAAATGCCAGCACATCAGGCCGAACTCTGGATGTCTATATCGATGGCCGGAATATCTTTTCCGGTTCTGAATTTGCCACGATTTCTTCTTATATCCGCGTGACGGACGGATTCCACACCGTCACTGTGCGCAGGACCAACGGTCAGATCTATTATCAGCAGACGATTGCCTTTGTGTCCGGTGAGAGACTCACGATGGTGATCTTAGACACGGTATCCGGAGTGTCCCTGACCCGTGTTTCCGACATGGGCTGCACGAACGTTCCGGCAGGTTACGGCTGTCTCCGTGTAGCGAACATGTCCTACGCGGGATCCAGCTACGATGTGCGGACCTTCAACAACCAGACAGCATTTGCGGGGATCGGATACAAGGAAGTGACGAGCTATAAACAGACATCCAGCGGAACCTATACCTTCTTTGTGACAGGTTCCCAGTATGCAGTTTCAGCCTTAGGCGAGCTTCCGGTCCTTGTCCTTTCCTCCATCGTCGGCGTTTCCTGCCCGACCTGCACTGTGGCGAATCCGCTTCTCACCTTCAACGTCAACGTCCGTGCTGGAAGAGCCTACACCTGCTATATTATCGGAAATCCGTGGTCCGGTCTCTTCCGGGCGTATGTCCTCGAGGACTGAAGCGTGTTGCGGCAGGATTGCATTATTTGTAAAAATCGTCTATAATTTGCGTAATAGATAAAAGGAATGTGCCTTACGCATTCCGGCACCGGGAGCAGCCGTGGATAGAATGAGCAGACGGACAGGGGCGGGAAATGCCAGTCTGCTTTTCTTTCCGGATGCTGCCGGAAAGAAAATACAGGTACGGGAAAAAGGAGTATTATGAAGAAAAATTACGAAATGGACATGTGCAGCGGTCCGATCCTCGGAAAACTGCTCACCTTTACGATTCCGCTGATCTTTTCCGGAATCCTGCAGCTTCTGTTCAACGCTGCGGATGTGATCGTTGTGGGACGTTTCGCGGGCAGCCAGTCTCTGGCGGCGGTGGGTTCCACAACGGCGCTGATCAACCTGATGATCAATATCTTTATCGGACTGTCCGTGGGTGTCAATGTCATCGTGGCGAGATATTATGGAGCGAAGCGGGAAAAAGACGTGCAGGATACGATCCACACGGCCATGGCACTCAGCATCGTCAGCGGTCTTTTTCTGATCATTGTGGGTCAGCTTCTCTCGAGGCCAATGCTGGAACTCATGGGAACTCCGGACGATGTGATCGATAAATCTACGATTTATATGCGGATCATCTTTATCGGCATGCCTGCGAATATGATCTACAACTTTGGAAGCGCGATCCTCCGCGCGGTGGGAGACACGAAGCGCCCGCTGTATTTCCTTACGGCGGCGGGCGTGATCAATGTGGTCTTAAACCTCTTTTTTGTGATCATGTTCCAGATGGATGTGGCGGGAGTTGCTCTGGCGACCGCGATCTCTCAGGCGATCTCGGCGTGTCTGGTGATCCTTTGCCTGATGGAGAGCGAGGGCGGTCTGAAGCTTCATTTAAAAGCTCTGAAGATCCACCGCTCAAAATTCCGTCAGATCATTCAGGTAGGCCTTCCGGCGGGGATGCAGGGCGCAGTATTTTCTATTTCCAATGTTCTGATCCAGTCCTCTGTCAATTCCTTCGGTTCTGTCGCAATGGCAGGAAATACGACATCCCAGAATATTGAGGGATTCATCTATAACGCCATGAATGCGGTTTATCAGGCAAACTTAAGCTTCACGAGCCAGAACTTCGGCGGCAAAAAGTATTCGAGGATCAACCGGATCATGGTTACCTGCCTCGGCGTTGTGACGGCAGTGGGACTCGGGATGGGAATCCCGGCTTATCTTTGCGGACATGCCCTGATCCGGATCTATTCCTCAGACCCGGAGGTCATTGTATACGGAATGAGAAGACTTGTGGTCTTTGGAACGACATATTTCCTCTGTGGGATCATGGATACGATGGTGGGCAGCATCCGCGGTCTCGGATACTCCGTTATGCCGATGTGCGTCTCCCTTCTGGGAGCGTGTGGACTCCGGATCGTCTGGATCTTTACGGTGTTTCAGGTATACCATAACCTGACAGTGTTATACTTATCCTATCCGTTTACCTGGATCGTCACGGCGACGGCCCATATGATCTGCTTCTATATCGTGAGGAGAAAACTTCCGAAGGAAGATGCGTGATAAACAGCAACGGAAGAATCCAACGAATGCAGATCTGACCAGAAAGGAAACAACAGAATTGAAACGATACAAAAAATACATCACCCCGTATCTCAGTGCCTTTGTGATCGGTCCGCTGATGATGCTCACCGAGGTGGCGGGAGAGGTCATGCTCCCGAAATTTATGTCCATGATCATCAACAACGGTGTCGCGAGTCGAAATGTTGCCTATATCGGAAAGATGGGGACGCTGATGGTCCTGACTGTCCTTTTTATGGCGGTGGGTGGGATCCTCGGCGCCTACTTTTCCGCGAAGGCGTCCATCTCCTTTACCAGTGACATGAGAAACGACCTCTTCAGGAAGGTCCAGCAGTTCTCCTTTGAGAATATCGACGACTACAGCACCGGTTCTCTCGTTACGAGGCTCACGAACGATGTCCAGCAGGTTCAGAATGTCCTGATGATGGGGCTCCGTATGGCGCTTAGAGCGCCCGGAATGTTCCTCGGTGCCCTGATCATGGCGTTTATGATGAATCGTCAGCTTGCGGTCATCATCCTCATCGTGATCCCGCTTCTTCTCGCGGCGATCCTTCTGATCTTAAAGACTGCATTCCCGCGCTTTGGGGAGATGCAGAGGAGACTGGACCGTTTGAATTCCGGGATCCAGGAATCCCTGACGAATGTCCGGGTAGTGAAATCCTTCGTCCGGGAGGATCATGAGATCGAAAAATTCAGTAAATTAAATGACGACTTAAAGGAGAGCAGCCTCCGTGCGCTCCGGATCGTGATCGCCACGATGCCGGTGATGATGTTCGCCATGAACGTGACGACACTGGCTGTCGTCTGGTATGGAGGAAATATCATCATTGCCGGAAAGATGCCGGTGGGGGATCTCACTGCGTTTACGACGTATATCGTGCAGATCCTGATGTCCCTCATGATGCTTTCCATGGTATTCTTACAGAGCTCCCGTGCCAGCGCGTCTATGAAACGGATCAATGAGATCTTCGACACAGAGATCGGCTTAAATGATGATCATGCGAAAAATAAGGATAAAAAAGTCACGGAAGGCCGTGTGGAGTTTAAGAATGTCAGCTTTGGCTACAGCGGAGAGAACGGGAGAAAGGATCTCGTTCTGGAAGGAATCTCCTTTACGGCAGAACCGGGACAGACGATCGGGATCATCGGCTCCACGGGAAGCGGAAAGACCTCCCTCGTGCAGCTGATCCCGAGACTCTATGATGTGACCGGAGGCGAAGTCCTTGTCGACGGCGTGAACGTCAAAGAATACTCTTTAAAACACCTGCGTGAGGGCGTCGGCATGGTCCTCCAGAAAAATATCCTCTTCTCGGGAACGATCGAGGAAAATCTCCGATGGGGAAATGAGGACGCGCCGATGGAGGATGTCATCCGGTTCTCGGAGAGCGCCCAGGCAGATCCCTTCGTTAAGACCTTCAAAAACGGATATGATACCGAGATGGGGCAGGGCGGCGTCAACGTCTCAGGAGGTCAGAAGCAGCGTCTCTGTATTGCGAGAGCACTTTTAAAGCGCCCGAAGATTCTGATCCTGGATGACTCCACCAGCGCTGTTGACACGGCAACGGAAGCGAAAATCCGGGAGAGTCTTTATCATGATCTCAAGGATACCACAAAGATCATCATCGCCCAAAGGATCTCCTCCGTTCAGGAGGCGGATCAGATTCTGGTACTGGAGGACGGAAAGATCATTGGTCACGGAACCCACGAGGAACTTTTAAAGACCTGTGAGGCATACAGCGAGATCTATACGACCCAGATCGGAAATCAGTCCATCAGGGCAGGAGAGGAGGCGGCAGTATGAGCGTCACGAGAGCAGACCGCGAAGCGAGTCTGAAAAAACGATATGCCGGACGCGTGGCAGCCGCACCGAAAAGGAGAGGAATGGGAAGAGGACCGGGTGCTCCCAGAGGCGGAGGACGCCCAAAGAGCACGGGAGCGGCCTTAAAGCGCCTGCTGTCCTATCTGGAAGCGGACAGGCTCCGGATGGGGATCGCATTTTTCTGTGTCATTGTAAATACGGTGGCGACACTGACCGGTTCCTATATGCTGCGCCCGATCATCAACCGATTTATTGCACCGCCGGACGGAAGTCCCGGCAATGTGGCAGGACTTTTTAAAGGGCTGACTGCGATGGCATGCGTCTATCTTCTGGGGGTTATCGCAAATTATCTCCAGTCAAGACTGATGTTAGAGGTTGCCCAGAGCGCCCTTGTGCGGATCCGGACAGACCTCTTTACAAAGATGCAGAAGCTTCCGGTGAGATTTTATGATACAAATTCCAATGGGGATCTGATGAGCCGCTTCACAAACGACGTGGACACCATCGGAAATATGCTGAGCAGTACTCTTGTGCAGCTCTTTTCCGGAACCTTAAGCATCATCGGGACCTTGTTCCTCATGCTCTACACGAACATCTGGCTGACAGCCGTGACCCTGATCATGATCCCGCTCATGCTGCGGGCCGGTGGAGAGGTCGCGAAGCGGAGCCAGAAATATTTCAGTGCCCAGCAGTCGGCTCTCGGTGCTTTAAACGGATACATCGAGGAGACCATCACCGGACAGAAGGTAGTAAAAGTCTTCTGCCACGAGGAGATCGCGGAGGAAGAATTTGATATATTAAACAGGGATCTCCGCGAAAAACAGATCCGCGCCCAATTCCTTGGGGGCATGATGGGACCTGTGATGAACAACTTAAGTCAGGTAAACTATTCCCTGACGGCGTGCATCGGCGGGATCCTCTGCGTGGTGAAAAACTTCGATGTCGGCGGGCTCACGGTATTTCTGAACTTTTCGAGACAGTTCTCAAGGCCGATCAACGAGATCTCCATGCAGGTCTCCAACGTGTTCTCAGCTCTCGCCGGAGCGGAGCGCGTTTTCTCCGTGATGGATGAGGAGCCGGAGGCGGCGGATGATAAGGACGCAGTGTCCATGGACGGCATGCGCGGGGAAGTGGTGTTAGATCATGTGACCTTCGGCTACAACCCGGACAAGGTCATCTTAAAGGATATCAGCCTCTACGCGAAGCCGGGACAGAAGATCGCCTTCGTGGGTTCCACGGGAGCCGGAAAGACTACGATCACGAACCTTATCAACCGTTTTTACGATATCCAGAGCGGGACCATCACCATTGACGGTGTTGATATCCGCCATATCAGGCGGGACGAGCTGCGCCGCCACATTGCCATGGTGCTTCAGGATACGCATCTGTTTACGGGAACGGTTATGGAAAATATCCGGTACGGACGGCTTGATGCCACCGACGAGGAGGTCGTTCAGGCGGCGAAGATGGCATCTGCCCATTCCTTTATCATGCGGCTTCCAAAGGGCTATGACACGGTTCTTGAGAGCGATGGCGCGAACTTAAGCCAGGGCCAGAGACAGCTTCTTAATATCGCAAGAGCGGCGGTATCCAAGGCGCCGATCCTGATCCTTGATGAAGCGACGAGCTCCGTCGATACGAGAACGGAAAAGCATATCGAGCAGGGCATGGACCGTCTGATGGCAGAACGGACTACCTTCGTGATCGCCCACCGTCTTTCCACAGTGCGGAACGCCAACGCCATTATGGTTCTGGAGAACGGAGAGATCATTGAGCGCGGTGATCATGAAGACCTCCTGAAAGAAAAAGGACGTTATTATCGGTTATATACGGGAATGGCGGAGCTGAGTTAGGACGATCACAGAAGAAAAAACGGGCAGATGAAGAAATCTGCCCGTTTTTTATGTAACAGGAAATTCCGGGGAATTTCCTGTTACATAAAAAGGCACTGCGTATCGATCATACGCACCCAGACAGGCTTTTTCAAATTTTGTAGCAATTCCATAAGAGAGAGCAGAAAAGCGCGGGAGTTAGTTGGTAAAAACTTCATTTTTTAAAGAAATCAGATGTCTGTTTTTGTTCTTTTTTTGATACAAACGCCGAAAACGGCCATTTCTGTTAAAAAGTTAACCGATTTCCAATTGTAGAAAAATTCCAAATATGCTATACTACGGTGTGATGGGTACTATGAAATTTTATAGAAAGAAGGTTTGTTAAATGGGTCTGAGCACATTTATAGGCGGCGTTCATCCTTATGAGGGAAAAGAACTGTCCGCAGATAAGCCGATTCAGGTGATCCAGCCGAAGGGTGAGCTGGTTTATCCTCTCTCCCAGCATATCGGTGCTCCGGCGAAACCCCTTGTTGCCAAGGGTGACAAGGTCCTGGTTGGCCAGAAGATCGCTGAAGCAGGCGGCTTCATTTCCGCAAATGTTATCTGTTCCGTATCCGGTACAGTAAAGGGAATCGAACCGCGTCTGGTTGCGAACGGAGCAATCGTACAGTCCATTATCGTTGAGAACGATAACGAGTACACAGCAATCGAAGGTTTTGGCGAAAAACGCGATTACACAAAACTTTCCAAGGAAGAGATCCGGAATATCGTAAAAGAAGCCGGTATCGTAGGTCTCGGCGGCGCAGGTTTCCCGACCAACGTAAAACTTGCACCGAAGGATGACAACGCGATCGATCACATTATCGTAAACGCGGCCGAGGGTGAGCCGTATCTGACAAGTGACTATCGCCTGATGATGGAGCAGCCGGAGAGACTGATCGGCGGCATCAAAGTCATGTTAAGCATGTTCCCGAACGCGAAAGGCGTGATCGGAATCGAGGAGAACAAGCCGGAGGCGATCAAGCTTCTGGAAGGTCTCGTAAAAGACGAGCCGAAGATCACGGTATGTCCGTTAAAGACAAAGTATCCGCAGGGCGGCGAGCGTTTCCTGATCTATGCGGTTACAGGCGGACGCGAGATCAACTCCACGATGCTTCCGGCGGATGCAGGATGTATCGTAGATAACGTAGACACTGTTATTTCTATTTATAACGCTGTCTGCGAGAGCACACCGTTAATTCGTAAGATCATTACCGTTACCGGTGATGCGGTTAAGAATCCGCAGAACTTCCAGGTTCCGCTCGGTATGTGCTACCGGGAGATCCTCGAGGCTGCAGGTGGATTTAAGGAAGAGCCGGAAAAGATGATCTCCGGTGGTCCGATGATGGGACAGGCATTATTCTCTCTGGATATTCCGGTCATGAAGAACTCTTCTGCCCTGACCTGCTTCATAAAAGATCCGGTTGCGGCAAATCTGGAATCTCCGTGTATTCGCTGTGGACGCTGTATCGAGGTATGTCCTGGTCATGTTGTCCCGCAGATGATGATGGCGGCAGCAGAAAGAAATGATCTTGCCCTGTTCGAAAAATTAAATGGTATGGAGTGCTGCGAATGCGGCTCCTGTACTTTCATCTGCCCTGCCCACAGACCGCTGACCCAGGCATTCAAAGAGATGCGTAAGGCAGTCATGGCAGCCAGAAGAAAGAAAGCGTAGGAGGTGTGACAAATGAGTAAATTATTAAACGTATCATCATCCCCTCATGTACGCTGCGGTGTTTCCACAAAGAACCTGATGTACGATGTAGCGATCGCAATGCTGCCGGCTACGATCTGGGGTGTGATGCAGTTCGGTATCCGTTCCCTGATCGTTGTAGTAGCAACGGTTCTTTCCTGCGTACTCAGTGAGTACATTTTTGAAACCCTGATGCACAAGCCGGTTACCATCAGTGATGGCAGTGCCCTTGTCACAGGTATGATCCTTGGATTAAACATGCCGCCGGCAATCCCGATCTGGATGCCGATCCTTGGCGGTATCTTCGCGATCATCGTTGTAAAACAGCTTTACGGCGGACTTGGTCAGAACTGGATGAACCCGGCTCTGGCAGCAAGATGCTTCATGCTGATCTCCTTCGCACAGGCTATGACCCAGTTCTCAGAGCCGGGAACAGATGCGATCGCAAGTGCAACTCCTCTTGCAGAGATCAAAGCAGGCGGTACATATGATCTTGCAGCAATGTTCATTGGTAAGATCCCGGGAACCATCGGTGAGGTTTCTGTGATTGCTCTTCTGATCGGTGCAGCTTACCTGCTCATCAAGAAAGTAATCTCCATCCGCATCCCGGCAGCTTACATCATCACATTCGCAGTATTCGCATTCATCTTCGGTCAGCACAACATCAACTATGTTCTGGCTGAGATCTGCGGCGGCGGTCTCATCTTCGGTGCATTCTTCATGGCTACCGACTATGTAACAAGCCCGATCACTGCAAAAGGACAGATCGTATTCGGTATCTGCCTTGGTATTTTAACAGGACTGTTCCGTATCTTCGGAAGCGGCGCAGAGGGCGTTTCCTACGCAATTATCTTCTGCAACATGCTCGTTCCGTTGATCGAGAAGGTAACTCTCCCGACAGCATTCGGAAAAGGGGGTAAGAAAAATGGCAGCAAGTAAGTCTGGATTTATGAAAGATGCCCTGATCCTTTTTGCGATCACCCTGGTTTCCGGTTTATGTCTCGGTGTTGTCTATGATGTGACAAAAGCTCCGATCGAGGCGGCTACCATCGCAGCCAACAACGCAACATACAAACAGGTTCTTCCGGACGCAGACAACTTCTCTGACGTCGAAGGTTCCACAGAGAAGATCGCTGAGACTGCTGATGAGATCGCAAACCTCGGTTTCGGAGGCGTTGAGATCGAGTCCGTTCTCGAGGCAAAGGACGCGAGCGGAGCAGTAGTGGGACATGTGATCAACTCCCTGTCCAACGACTCCTACGGTGGAGCTGTAAAGCTCTCCATCGGCTTTGACGCTGACGGTACCATCACAGGTGTTGGTATCCGTGAGACAAGCGATACTCCTGGTCTTGGATTAAAGGCAAAAGATGATGACTACAGAAATCAGTTCGTCGGCAAGAACTGCGACAAGCTTACCGTAACAAAGTCCGGTTCCGCATCTGACACTGAGATTAACGCGATCAGCGGTGCCACCATCACATCAAACGCTACAACAAACGCAGTCAATGCAGCTTTATACTATCTGCATAACTGCTTAAACTAGGAGGTGGGCATTCATGAATAAATGCGTAGAACGTTTATATAACGGTATTATCAAGGAAAACCCAACCTTCATCCTGATGTTAGGTATGTGTCCGACTCTTGCGACGACAACATCCGCCATCAACGGTCTCGGCATGGGACTTTCCACAACAGCCGTACTGATGTTTTCCAACCTGCTGATCTCCGCACTGCGTAATATTATTCCGGATCGTGTTCGTATCCCGGCATTCATCGTAGTCGTAGCCAGCCTGGTTACAGTCGTACAGCTCTTAATGCAGGGCTACGTTCCGTCCCTGTATGCATCCCTGGGTATTTATATCCCGCTTATCGTTGTTAACTGTATCATCCTTGGCCGTGCAGAGGCATATGCCTGCAAGAACGGTCCGGTTGAATCTTTCTTCGATGGTCTTGGTATGGGACTTGGATTCTCTCTTTCCCTTACCGTCATCGGTATGTGCCGTGAGCTCTTCGGTGCAGGTGCGATCTTCGGACACACCATTATTCCGGAAGCTTACCACATTTCCATCATCATCCTTGCACCGGGTGCTCTGTTCACTCTGGCTATGCTTTCCGCGATCCAGAACAAGCTCCGTCTTCCATGCGCGACAAACGGCGATGCACCGAAGTCTGACCTTGTATGCGGCGGTAACTGTGCAAGCTGTGCAGGCTGTGTCAGCATGACAAACCATGCTGCTCTTGCTGAGAAGAAGGCAGAGGAAGCAGCAGCCGCAGCGGCAGCAAAGAAGGCAGCAGCAGAGAAGGCCCTCGCAGCTAAGAAGGCAGCTGAGGCTGCAAAAGCGGCAGAGGCAGCTAAGACTGAAGCAGCAGACGCCGGCAAAGAAAATTAAGGAGGAAATGGAGAAATGAAAGAACTTTTATTGATCGCCATCGGTTCTGCCCTGGTGAATAACGTTGTTTTAAGCCAGTTCCTCGGTCTTTGCCCGTTCCTTGGTGTATCCAAGAAAACAGAGACAGCAGCTGGTATGGGCGCTGCAGTCGTATTCGTTATTACGATCGCATCCGCCTGCACAAGCCTTGTTTATGATTTCGTTCTCGTAAAGCTCCATATCGAGTATTTACAGACGATCGTATTTATCCTTGTAATCGCGGCGCTGGTTCAGTTCGTTGAGATGTTCTTAAAGAAGAACATGGTAAGCCTTTATGAGGCACTCGGCGTATACCTTCCGTTAATTACAACAAACTGTGCGGTTCTCGGTGTTGCGCTGACAAACGTACAGAAGGGCTACAACTTCATTCAGAGTGTCGTAAACGGTATCGGTATTTCCGTTGGATTCCTGATCGCCATCGTCCTGCTTGCAGGTATCCGTGAGAAGATCGAGCACAATGATGTGCCGCACGCTTTTCAGGGATCTCCGATCGTTCTGATCACAGCAAGCTTAATGTCGATCGCTCTCTTCGGATTTTCCGGAATGATTTAAGGAGGAACGAGAGATGAACATGACAGGCATTATCATCGCTGCTGCGGTTGTCGGTATCGTCGGTATCGTCATCGGCGTACTCCTTGGAATCGCCAGCGAGAAGTTTAAAGTAGAAGTAGACGAGAAGGAAATTCTGGTTCGTGCAGAGCTTCCGGGCAACAACTGCGGCGGCTGCGGTTACGCAGGCTGTGACGCTCTTGCAAAAGCAATTGCAGAGGGCAAGGCAAAGGTTGACCAGTGTCCGGTCGGCGGCGCTCCGGTAGGAGAAAAGATCGCTGCGATCATGGGCGTTGAGGCTGGTTCCGCTGAGAAGAAGGTTGCATTTGTAAAATGTAAAGGTACCTGCGATAAGGCAACTGTGAAATACAACTATTATGGTATTGACGACTGTCACAAGATCGCAGATGCAGTTCCGGGCGGCGGCTCCAAGGGCTGTAACTACGGATGTCTCGGTTCTGGAAGCTGTGTGAAGGCATGTCAGTTTGACGCGATCCATGTTGTAAACGGTGTTGCCGTTGTCGACAAGGAGAAGTGTGTTGCCTGTGGTAAGTGTGCGGAGGCTTGTCCGCGTCACCTGATCGAGCTTGTTCCGTACAAGGCAAACCACCTCGTACAGTGCAGCTCCCACGACAAAGGACCGGCTGTCAAGAAGGTCTGCGAGGCAGGCTGTATCGGATGTACGCTCTGCACAAAGCAGTGTGAGTTCGATGCGATCCATATGGATAACAACGTTGCTGTGATCGATTACACAAAGTGTACCGGCTGCGGCAAGTGCGCGGCGAAGTGCCCGGCACATGTTATTATCTGATTGGGTAACAACATATAGAAAAAGGAAAGACCCGCGGAAGGCAGAAATGCTTTCCGGCGGGTCTTTTTTGTGTGTAATAGG
>ERZ773115.1273-NODE-1273-length-23837-cov-2.966235_pt1 | contig 23837 bp, 23 predicted proteins | sample MGYA00511116_ERZ773115 | MGnify/ENA primary metagenome ERZ773115 (study PRJEB29015, sample SAMEA2737869) | human gut metagenome | biome: human gut; feature: human-associated habitat; material: faeces | place: China | collected 2012 ... | reverse complement strand
CCGCAAGTGATAAAGTGCCGAGTAGGGCCAGAAGAGAACTTCAAAAAAATGATATTGTTTTCTCGACTGTACGCCCCAATCAGCGACATTTTGGTATTATTACAGAACCTGTATCAAACATGTTAGCATCTACAGGTTTCGCAGTGATCAGAAGCAATGTTGCTGGAATATCTAACGAACTTCTCTATCTATGTTTGACAGAGAATATGTTTATTGAACAAATGCAGCAAATAGCGGAACAGAGTACATCAACATTTCCATCTATAAAACCCTCGGACCTGGAAAGCTGCAAGATCCCGAGTTTTAGCTCAGATCAATCCGAGGAATTGAATTTTGCTCTTGCATCGATATTTTCGCTTTATTCCATGCATCAGCTGGAGAATAATTCACTCTCACAGCTGCGCGATACATTGCTACCAAAGCTCATGTCTGGTGAAATCGATATCTCTGACATTGACCTTTAAGCCGCTAAATTCTTGTTTATCAGAGAAACTTATATGAAAAAACAACACACTACAAAACAACATTACGTCCCTCGATTTTTACTAAAACAGTTTTCCGGCGATGATAATCATGTTTTCGTATTAAATAGAACGAATAACAAGATTTGTAGAATGTCTGTTGATAGTATATGTTATGAAAATGACATTTATGATGAAAAGTGGAAAGGTGCGGATAAGAAACTGGGAAAATATGTTTTAGATAATAAGATTGAAGCTCGCTTGGCTGATCTAGAGGCGAAAGCTTCACCGTTAATCAAACAAATAGTAGTGTCTATCAAATCTGGAGATGGGTGTGTAAGATTCACTGAAGAAGAACATGGTCTTATTTCGGAATTTATAACAACACTTTATTTGAGAAACCCGTATACATTAAAATCTATTGTTGATTATTACCAGGGTGTTGAAGATGAGCTAGATTGTGAAGCAATGATGTATGTTGTTAATTATCTTTTTAATACAGCAAAATGGGGGGATCCGAAGTCATTGTTAGCTTATTCAATTAAGGCTGGAATATTCAGTAAGGAAATTGAAGGAAGTCCGTATAACATTGAGTATAAACAGATAAGCAATCTGAAATACGTATTTTGGTATGCAAAAGAAGGTGGAATTATTACATCATCTTTTCCACTGCATATTATTTCCGCCGATAGTGAGCGAGTAGAGCGTATTATATGTCCACTTTCAAGTGAAGTTGCATTAGTGTTATTTGGTTCAATACCATATCCGCTAAAGGAGGGTATGGTTATAGAGATAGACGAAAATAATCTTAGATGGAATATGCATCTTTTTTACAGAACGTATTCGAAGGAAATGGCGAGATTATTTATAGCAAAAGACGAGGAAACATTAAACCGAATTAAAAAGAATTGAGGGGATTATTATGGCATCATTTTACACAGAAGCTGATTATGAAAACTCAATAATTGAGCTTTTTCAAAATATGGGGTATCAGTATCTCTATGGACCGGATGTGGAGAGGGAGTTTAATAGCCCATTATATGAAGTTGAGCTGGTATCAGCATTACAGAGATTAAATCCGGATATGCCTTCGGATGCAATCAATGATGCGTTATTTAAGTTGAAAAACTTCGAAAATGCAGAGATTGTGCAGAAGAATGAAGTATTTATGGATTACCTTCAGCATGGGGTTGAAGTTCGATATACCGTAAAGAGTGAAGAACGTGCAGGTTTAGTGTATCTTGTTGATTATGATAACTCTTCTAATAATTCTTTTATCGTAGCGAATCAGTGGACATTTATTGAGAATAGCAATAAGCGCCCTGATATCTTGCTGTTCTTAAATGGTCTTCCGATTGTTTTAATTGAATTAAAATCTCCGTCGAGAGAGGAAACTGATGCTTCGGAAGCTTATCTACAGATTCGTAATTATATCCATGAAATTCCATCAATGTTTATTTATAACTGCATTTGTGTAATGAGCGATCATTTGACGTCGAAAGCAGGAACGATTACTTCTGGTGAAGATCGATTTATGGAGTGGAAGACAAAGGATGGTAACTACGAGAATACACAGTATGCTCAGTTTGATACCTTCTTTGAAGGAATATTTGAGAAAAAACGATTGCTTGATATTATAAAGAATTATATTTGCTTCTCAAATGATGGAATAAATCGTTTTAAGATACTTGCTGGATATCATCAATATTTTGCTGTGAATAAAGCTGTACAGTCAACGAAGAGAGCGATAGAAACGGATGGAAAGGGTGGCGTATTCTGGCATACACAGGGGAGTGGAAAATCATTATCTATGGTCTTCTATGCTCACTTATTACAGGAAGCATTGGATAGCCCGACAATTGTTGTTATTACTGATAGAAATGATTTGGACAATCAGTTGTATGGACAGTTTGCTCGTTGTAAAGATTTTTTACGCCAAGAACCTATTCAGGCTGAGAATAGAGAACATTTAAAGTCTTTATTAGATGGTCGTCAGGCGAATGGTATTATTTTTACCACAATGCAGAAGTTCGAAGAATCTGATGAGCCTTTATCAGAGCGTAGAAATATTGTAGTTATGGCTGATGAAGCTCACCGAGGTCAGTATGGATTAAAAGAAAAGGTGGATGCTAAAACTGGTAGGATAAAGATTGGAACGGCGCGTATTATTCGAAATAGCTTACCGAATGCAACTTATATAGGCTTTACTGGTACTCCGATTTCTATGAAGGATCGAAGCACACGAGAAGTCTTTGGTGATTATATCGATGTATATGATATGACACAGGCGGTAGAAGATGGCGCTACTAGACCTGTTTATTATGAAAGCCGTGTTATTAAACTTAAACTTGATCCGGATACGTTAGCGATGATTGATACAGAGTATGACATCATGGCAAATAATGCAGACCCAGAAGTGATTGCTAAGAGTAAAAAAGAACTTGGACAGATGGAGGCAATCCTTGGTAATGACGAGACGATTGATTCTTTGGTAAAGGATATTCTGGAACATTACGAGAATTATCGTGAGAACCTTCTTACGGGTAAGGCAATGATTGTTGCTTATTCTCGTCCAATAGCGCTAAAGATTTACAAACGAATCCTTGAACTTCGTCCATCATGGGATGAAAAGGTCGCTGTAGTAATGACAGATAGTAATAAGGATCCAGAGGAATGGAAGGAAATTATTGGAAATAAGCATCACAGAGACGAACTTGCAAAGCAGTTTAAAGATAATGATAGTCCTCTAAAGATTGCGATTGTTGTAGACATGTGGCTTACAGGATTCGATGTACCTTCGCTTGCTACTATGTATGTGTATAAGCCAATGAAAGGCTACAACTTGATGCAGGCAATAGCACGTGTTAATCGCGTTTTTGGTGATAAAGAAGGTGGTCTGGTTGTAGACTATGTTGGTATTGCTTCTGCTCTAAAAGAAGCTATGAACGACTATACTTCTCGTGATAAGAAAAACTACGGCGATACAGATGTTGCAAGCGTGGCATATCCTAAGTTCTTGGAAAAGTTATCTGTATGTCGTGATTTGTTCCATGGATTTGACTATTCGGGATTTATGAATGGTTCTGATTTAGACCGATCTAAGGCGATTAGTGGTGCTGTAAACTTTATAGTTGCACCGGACAGAGAAAGCGAGCGAGAGAATTTCTTGAAGGAAGCTTTACTTATGAGACAGGCGTTGTCTCTTTGTTCATCATTGGCAGAAGAACAATTGCGCGTTGAGGCTGCTTTTTTTGAGTCTGTTCGTGTGCTTGTTATGCGATTGATGAATAAGGGAGAGGGAAAGAAGATTTCTCTTCCAGAGATGAATGCCAGAGTGAATGCGCTTTTAGAACAGAGTATAAAGAGCACAGGAGTCATTAATCTTTTTTCCGATGTGGACGGTGAATTTTCCTTGTTTGATCCAAAGTTCTTGGAAGAAATTTCTAAGATGAAGGAAAAGAATCTAGCGGTAGAGCTGTTAAAGAAATTGATATCAGAGCAGGTTGTCATTTACAAGAGGACTAATGTAGTAAAGTCACAGAAATTTAGCGAGATTATCCAACAGGCAATGAATCGATATCTGAATGGCATGCTTACTAACGAGCAGGTGATTGAAGAATTGCTTCAGTTGGCAAAGCAGATACAAGCAGCACAGCAGGAGGGCCAGAAACTTGGTTTAACAGCAGATGAGTTGGCTTTCTATGATGCACTTACGAAGCCACAAGCAATTAAGGATTTTTATGAAAATGAAGAGCTTATTGCAATTACGAAAGAATTAGCAGATGCTCTTCGAAATAATAGAACGATTGATTGGCAGAAGCGTGATTCTGCTCGCGCTAAGATGCGTATGATGATTAAGAAACTCTTGAAGAAACACAAATATCCACCAGAAGGAATGGATGATGCTGTCCAGACTGTCATGCTTCAGTGTGAACTTTGGACGGATAATACGGATATGATGGGAGAAAGAGTATCAAATTATGCTTCCAGGTTGGACGAGTATGTTTCAGCAATAAATGGTCAGTAGATCTGCTAGAATAGAGGATATTGGTGATTTCAGCGGCTGTCGTCTTTACACAAAAAGATTGAAATTTATGTCCTGCTATAGTAAAATATTAAATGCTGTTTTGGGGTTTCTTTTGAGAAACGACTCGAAAAATCCAATCGATATACGAATTGGTACACTTGAATTTTTAAAGAACCGAAAAACCCCGTAAAATCAAGGTTTTTAAGGAGGATATATACATTATGAAATTAGGAATCGTTGGACTCCCAAACGTAGGAAAGTCTACATTATTTAATTCACTGACAAAGGCAGGAGCACTTGCTGCAAACTATCCATTTGCGACGATTGATCCAAACGTTGGTGTGGTTACCGTACCAGATGAGAGATTGAAGAAATTGGCAGAGTTATACCAATCAAAAAAGGTAACACCTGCAGTGATAGAATTCGTTGATATTGCCGGACTTGTAAAGGGTGCGAGCAAGGGCGAAGGATTGGGAAACCAGTTCCTTGCAAATATTCGTGAATGTGACGCAATTGTACACGTTGTAAGATGTTTTGAGGATACCAATATCGTACACGTGGATGGAAATATTGATCCATTGCGTGATATTGAAACAATCAATCTGGAGCTTTTATTTTCCGATATGGAAATTTTGGAAAGAAGATATGCAAAGACATCAAAGGCTGCTCGTATGGACAAGTCTTTACAGAAGGAAGCAGCAATGCAGGAACGTTTGAAAGCACATATGGAAGCTGGAAATTCTGCTCGTACCTTTGAATTATTAGACGAGGACGAAGAAGCATTCTTTAAGGAATATGGTTTACTTACAGCAAAACCTGTTATTTATGCGGCAAATGTGTCAGAAGATGAAGTGGCAAATGATGGTGCAGATAATGCTGGAGTTGCAGCAGTGCGTGAGTTTGCAGCAACAGAAGGCAGTGAAGTATTTGTTATTTGTGCTGAAATTGAGCAGGAAATTGCAGAATTGGATGACGATGAAAAGGCAATGTTCCTGGAAGAACTTGGAATGAAAGAATCCGGTCTGGATAAGCTGATTAAGGCAAGCTATTCGCTTCTTGGACTGATTAGTTATCTTACATCCGGAGAAGATGAGACACGTGCATGGACGATTACTAAGGGAACAAAAGCTCCACAGGCAGCTGGAAAGATACATACAGATTTTGAACGTGGATTCATCAAAGCAGAAGTTGTGAATTATCAGGATCTTTTGGATTGTGGAAGCACGGCTGCGGCAAAAGAAAAAGGATTGGTTCGTGTAGAAGGAAAAGAATATGTCGTGCAGGACGGCGATGTGATTTTATTCCGCTTTAATGTTTAATTTATAGTAGAAGTGAACTGTGACAGAAAAAGGCTTTTTACATATAATGTAAAGAGTCTTTTTTTATGGGAAAAGATATGCTTCTGTGTGAATTGCAGACAAAAGATGTCATTAATGTCAAAACAGCAAAATGTTTAGGACGCGTGATGGATTTGGAATTGGATGAAAAAAGAGGATGTATCTGTACACTAATTGTACCTTCCAAAGGAAAGATTTGTGGCTTCTTTTTTCATGAATGTGAATACTGGATTCCATGGAACCAGGTATGCCGTGTCGGAACGGATATGATTCTGGTAGATGTTAACGAAAAAGAAGTGATGCATAAACCATAGCAATAGCCTCGAAACAGCCCGAAAATAGTATGAATTGCTTGACAATTTCTGCAAAAAACGTGTAATATGAACCTATATTTTGTGGCTTGGGCGAAGTGAGTTCGCCGAGAAATGGAGGAAAGACATGAAGTGTCCTTTTTGCAGTAGTGAAAATACCAGAGTAATAGATTCGAGACCGGCAGATGACAACAATTCGATTCGCCGTCGCCGTATGTGTGATGAGTGTGGCAAACGTTTTACTACCTATGAAAAAGTAGAGACGATTCCACTGATTGTCATCAAGAAGGACAACAACCGTGAGCAGTACGATCGTTCCAAGATCGAGGCTGGTGTACTTCGTGCCTGTCATAAGCGACCGATTTCTGCGAATGACATCAACAAGCTGATTGATGAAGTGGAGACAGAGATTTTTGCCCGTGAAGAAAAAGAAATACCAAGTGACGAAATCGGTGAAATCGTCATGGATAAAATAAAGGATTTAGACGATGTAGCATATGTACGTTTCGCATCGGTCTATCGTGAATTTAAAGATGTCAATACATTTATGAGTGAATTGAAGAAAATGTTAGACAAATAAAAGGGTTAAGATTTTTTCACGTGGTCCGATATATTATGTGTAAGTAAGAATGTTTCGTGTTTGCGAAGTAGGAGAGTAAGATGAACATATCAGGTATCCGACCAGCCGTTGGATTTTATGATTATAATAGCATAAAGCAAGCCGAAGAAGTTAGTGTGGTATCGCAGGAGGTTACACCAAATCGTACTTCGGAGGTTCAGGTAGATACAGCGACGGTGGCACAGAATACAGAGGATGTTACTGCAAGAAGCAGACAGACCTTTGGTGCATATGATTATGCAGGTCAGTATGAACCGGATGCTAGTTATGAGCTTAAGGGAGCAGATAGTGATATTCGTTCATTAGATGTTGCAAAAGCCGTATCGGATATGCAAAAAGATGAGTTGATTCACCAGTATCAATATTTTGTAGGTCAGGATTTGGGAACAAATACACCTGCCACACCATCAATACGTGGGGCAGAAGATTTTTCATTATAAGATAATACATAGGGAGATTCTCATATGATGTGAGAGTCTCTTTTTTGTTGTGCAAAACAAAGATTTTGTATTACTATATAATAAATTCTAAAAAAGACTTGACCTTCCACCTTATGGAAGTTGTATAAAAAGGACATCAGACAGGCAGAAAGGAAGACTGGTAGGATGAAAATCAAACAAGCGGAAGAATTGGCAGGAATTTCCAGCAAAAATATCCGGTTTTACGAAGAACAGGGATTGTTGCAGCCAAAACGTTCTGAAAATGGATATCGAAATTATTCTATTGAGGATGTGGAGTTATTAAAACGCATCAAGTTTCTGCGTAAACTTGGTACACCGGTAGATGAAATCCTAAAGCTTTTTCAAGGAAATATTTCCATGGCAGAGTGCTTAGAAAATCGAAAAGCAGCACTTGAAAAAGAAAAGAAGAACGTGGAACGCATGCATATGCTGGCAGAACAGATGCTAGAGCAGAACCCTTCCATCTATGACATGGATATTGATTTCTGGTTGGATGAAATGGAAAAAATGGAAAAGGAGGGAACAAGTTTTTTGAATGTGAGTATGTTGGATCGACGTAAAAGAAAAAAGGTAGGAGCTATTGCCGGTGCAGGCGTTATGCTTGCATTTATGATTGGTTTGATTTTGTTTGATTTTTGGGGATGGATGACAGACCCAGAAATGCCAATTGGCATATTTTTATTATTGCTTGCAGTGGCAGTGGCTATTGCAGCAGGCACACTTGTTGCTGTTTTTAACCGTATGAAAGAGATTGATGGAGGAGAAGAAGATGAAGCTGCTAAGTATTAATTATATTCCGGGAAAAGAAATTGAAGCACTGGGAATGGTAAAAGGAACGGTTGTACAGACAAAAAATATTGGTCGCGATTTTATGGCTGGAATGAAGACTTTGGTCGGAGGCGAGATTGTCGGCTATACGGAAATGCTGAATGAAGCAAGACAGATTGCGGTAAAACGTATGGTAGATGAAGCAAAAGCATTGGACGCGGATGCGGTTATTGATGTGAAATATGGTTCATCACAAGTGATGCAGGGAGCAGCTGAAATAATCGCATATGGAACAGCTGTAAAAGTGATGGGAGAAGAAAAGTAGGTAAAATGACAACAATACAGGAAGATTTATTTGCAATGCAGGATCTTGGATACCGGGATTTTCATGCGAAACTAATACCAAATATTAACAAAGACACCATCATAGGTGTTCGTACCCCGCACCTTCGTGCTTATGCAAAAAAGCGTTTGCAGGCGCAGGATTATGAATCGTTTTTACACGAGTTACCCCATACCTATTATGAAGAGAATAATCTGCATGGTATGTTGATTGAAAAAGGCATAGATTTTGAAAAAGTCGTTTCTGAGTTAAACGGCTTTTTGCCGTATATAGATAATTGGGCAACGTGTGACATGATTTCACTTAAAGTGTTCAAAAAGCATTTGCAAGAACTATTACCGCAGATTGACGTGTGGATGGCAAGTGAACATCCGTATACCATACGTTTTGGCATAGAAATGCTGATGAAATTTTATTTAGATGAAGCGTTTGAAACAAAATATCTGGAAAAGGTGGCAGCAGTACAGTCGGAAGAATATTACGTGCGGATGATGATTGCCTGGTATTTTGAGACGGCACTTGCAAAACAGTATAAGGATGCTATCCTGATTTTAGAAGAACAAAGGTTAGATACATGGACGCACAACAAGACCATACAAAAGGCGATAGAGAGCTATCGGATTTTGCCAGAACAAAAAGATTATTTACGCTCTTTGCGCAGAAAGAAGTCATAAAGTAAAGGAGAAGATATTGTGTTTTAGAGGTAATTTGTTATAATTATGTTGTGATATTTTGTCATAAAATCGTAATTACGAGTGAGGTAAGAAAATGAAAATAAAAGCAGAAGAAACGTTTGCTATTGTGATTGATTATCAGGAAAAGATATTGCCGGCAATGAGTGGGCAGGATGAGCTGTTGCGTAAGAGTGAGATTTTACTTGGTGGTCTTAAGGCGCTGGAAGTACCGATGGTGCTGACGACGCAGTATGCGAAGGGATTAGGGGATAATGTCCCTGCAATTACAGAGGCAATGGGTGTAGAGGAAGCAATTGATAAGAACACCTTTAGTGTTTATCAGAATGATCAGGTAAGACAAGCAATTCCACATGGAAAGAAAAATGTCATTCTTTGTGGTATTGAAGCACATATTTGTGTGTTACAGTCGTTGATTGATTTGCAGGAAGCAGGATACCAGACGATTTTGGTAGCAGATTGTGTGGCAAGCAGAAGCGATAAGGATTTGGCATTTGCCTATGAAAGAGCAAAACAGGAAGGTGCAATTATCACCACTGCGGAAGCTATTTTATATGAATTAGCGGGAAGTTCAAAGCATCCTGCATTTAAAACAATTTCTGCCCTTGTAAAATAAAGCATGGACAGGTATAGAAAAAAAGATGGGAGCATAAAAATGAAAATAGGAATTGGAAATGATCATGCAGCAGTTGCAATGAAGAATGAAATTAAGGCATATTTGGAGGAACTCGGACACGAAGTAGTAGATTACGGTACTTTTACGGAAGAAAGCTGTGATTATCCAGCATATGGAGAAGCAGTGGGCCGTGCTGTTGCTGCAAAGGAAGTAGAATGCGGTGTCTTGATTTGTGGTACCGGTGTAGGTATCTCCATTGCGGCAAATAAGGTGCCAGGAGTACGTGCAGCCGTTTGTTCTGAAACAACAACAGCGCGTCTGGTAAAGGAACATAACAATGCAAATATCATTGCATTTGGAGCCCGCATTGTTGGCATAGAAGTGGCAAAAGATATCGTAAAAACATATTTAGATGCAGAATTCCAGGGAGGACGTCATGAGAAACGTATTGCCCTGATCCATGAAATCGAGAATAAAAGATAATATAACACATAGAGAAAAGGAATAAGCCTATGCAAAAGATGATTTACTTGGGAATCCTTTTTGCGTTAACAATTCTTGTGGTTGCATTTGCGAGGACGATTAGCAAAAAACATGATAAAGTGAGCAAGACAATTTTTACGCTCTTTGCAGTGGCCGTTGTTGCTATCATTGCCAACGGTATCTTTGTCATGTCGCATGAAAAGACGATTGCTACAGTTTCTCACAGTGTGTTTTTGTCATGTATTGACTGGGTGTTATTATATATGATTCGCTATGTGTATTATTACACGGAGTATGAGGAAAAACGCGCAAAATGGATGTCGCTTTGTTATGGGGTGGCAGCAATTGAGACGGTCAGCATGATACTTAATCCGATTTTCCATCATGTGTTTGTATTGCAGGAAGCGTATTCAAAGTCTTATGGAACATATTTTTATCCGACGGGGTATACACCAGTTTTTTATATACATCTAGTTTACTGTTATGTACTAGTGCTTGGAATTGGCGTATTTTTGATACATAAGGTCAGACATACAGCGCGTTTGTACCGCAAAAAATATATGGCGATTTTGTTGTCTTTTATTGCAACGATTGTGTTTGATGCCATTGGTTTGGCATGGAAGCCACCGATTGATATATCCCTTATTTTCTATTGTGCACTAGCACTGTTTATCTGTTTCTTTACAGAATTTTATGTGCCGCAGGCGATGATTGATCAGATTCTTTCACGCGCAGTGCAGATCGCAGAAATGGGCGTAGGATGTGTAGATATTAGTGGAAAATGTATCTATGTCAACCGGCGCGGAAAAGATATGTTTTACCGTTATAAGCATATTTCTTTGGATAAAGAACTCAGTGTGGCGGAACAGTATTTTGATGGCTGGTTAAAACGTCATTGGCAGGATGGTTGCAGCGAACAGGTATACATGGAACATTTTGAAGCGGATGACCGGACATTCAATTATGAATTTACCGTGCAGCGTCTGACAGATGAAGAGAACAATTTCCTGGGGTATTTTGTTACTTGTATTGACCGTACGGAAGAGACGGAAAAATATCGAGAAGAACATTATCGTGCAACGCATGATATGTTGACTGGTATTTATAATGAGCAGTGCTTTGAAGAGCACGTGATAGAGACACTTCGCACAGCGGGAAAACCATATGTCATGATTACATCAGATATCAAAGACTTTAAGCTTGTCAATGATATGCTGGGAACAAAATGTGGGGACGAGATTCTTAAGCTGCACGCGCATTATTTGCGGGAACGTGCAAAAGAGGATGAAGTTTATGGTCGTTTGAGTGAAGACCAATTTGCGTTTTGTATGCCAAAAGAACGCTATACGGAAGAAGTGTTTATTGATGTTATGGATCGCGTGATTTCATCGTTTGAAAACGAATACTTCCGCTTACAGCTTTATATGGGCGTTTATGAAATCACAGATGTAACAGAACCTGTGTATATGATGATTGACAAGTGTAATTTGGCAATCAATACAATAAAGGGAGATTATACAAAGCGTGTGGCATATTTTGATGATGCTCTTTTGCATAAAGAAGTGGAAAAGAACATGATTATCAATGAGTTTGAACAGGCGCTTGATTTAGGGCAGATTCAGATTTATTTGCAGGCGCAGACAAAAGCGGATGGCACAGTTACTGGTGCGGAGGCATTGGCTAGATGGATACATCCGACAAAAGGTCTGATTGCACCAAATGAATTCATACCAACTCTAGAGGCAACCGGATTGATTTATAAGCTGGATTTGTTTGTGTGGGAGTTGGCAGCACAACAATTGGCATTATGGCATGAAAAAGGCAGGAATGATTTATATCTATCCGTTAATATTTCCGTGCAGGATCAATATTATCTGGATGTCTATGAAGTGTTTACCGGCTTGGTGGAAAAATATCATATAGATCCACGTATGTTAAAACTAGAAATAACAGAAACACTCTTTGTGTCTGAGCTGGAAAACCATAAAAATATGCTAGAGCGTTTGCAGAGCTACGGATTTGAAGTAGAGATTGATGATTTTGGTAGTGGATATTCTTCTCTTAACATATTAAAAGATATCAAAGCAGATGTTATTAAGATTGATATGGGATTTCTGCAGGAAACAAAGAATGTGGATCGCAGCCAGTCTATTTTACGCTCGTTGATCCGTCTGGTAAAACAACTTCATATGGAAGTGATTACCGAGGGCGTTGAAACGGAACAGCAGGTGCAGGAGCTGTTAGAGATGGGGTGCGAGTGTTTCCAAGGTTTTTATTTCTGTCGTCCAATTCCGTTGGAGGAATTTGAAGAAAAATATCATATTTAAGAATTCTGAAAATAGTATATGTAGATAAAATAGAGAAAGTTATCGAAATATTGATAACTTTCGCTATTTTTTGCATGAGAAGAATGGACGGTTATGGTAAATATAGCATGATAAACATTAAATTAGGATACTTATGGAGGCATGAGAGATGAAAAAGAAGTCACAGGCTACTAAGAATATGAAAAAAGGATTTGGTATGATGACCAAAATTATCACACCGGTTGTAACAATGGCATTAGTGACACTGATTTCTGTTTTGGGGCTTCGTATGTCGGTGCAGAATTTGTATAACCAGGGAATGATGATTTCAAGTCAGATTGTCGCTTGTGTGGACGCTGCGGGAGCGTTGGATACTGACTATACTAAGATGCAATCTTACACGTCAAATGTTGTGAATGAGCCGGATGCAGAAAAATTGAAGGGCTATAGTGAGGCATTGGATCAGGCATACGAGCGCATGGGAAAAAGCATTGAAGTATTTGAAAAATATGCCTATTCAAAAAGTGAGAAGCAAACACTTACAGATTTACAAGATACGTTGAAAACGATGTATGCTTATCAACAGGCGCAGATGCAGAATGCAGTCTATGGAACAGAGATTCCAGAAGATATTAAAGTGGCAGAAACAGGATATAATACAAAAATTTTATCTTATATTTCAGAATTAGATAAGTTGATTCAGACAGATGAAAAAGAAGCAAAGGCAGCATTGGAGCAGGCTAAGACGCTGTCTAATGTGACGATTGCCGGCTCAATTGTGTTTACGATATTGATCTTTGTTATTGTTGTTTTGGTCAGTGTGCATCTGATTGTGACACCGGTCAAGAAATCATCAAAAGAACTAGGAGATATGGTGGATGAAGTCAACAATGCAGCAGCCGATTTGACAAAACGAATTTCTGTCAACCAAAAGGATGAAATTGGCAGTCTGGTTGAGGGGGTTAACACCTTTATTGAAGCATTACAGAATGTGATTGCCGGAATTCGCGATAGCTCCGTGCATTTAAATTCTGCCTTCGCAGCAGTGACTGACAGTGTGACTTCGGTCAATGGAAATGCGACGGATATTTCTGCAGTTATGGAAGAACTTTCTGCGACCATGGAAGAAGTATCTGCAACACTTGCCAACGTAAATGAACGTGTGGAAAGGGCAGGACAGGGTATGGATCGTATCTCTGAGCAGAGTGAACATATCTTGCATTATGCGTCTGAGATGCAGGATCGTGCAACCCAGTTGGAAAATACAGCAGTTACAAACAAAGACACGACTTCTACTATGATCCAAGAGATTCTTAGCACTTTGCAGCAGGCGATTGAGAACAGCAAGAGTGTGGAAGAAGTGAATGCATTGACAGATGAAATTTTAAATATTTCCTCTCAGACGAATCTTTTGGCACTCAATGCTTCTATCGAAGCGGCAAGAGCCGGAGAAGCAGGCAAGGGATTTGCCGTTGTTGCAGATGAAATTCGCGTATTAGCAGACAGTAGTAGGGAGACGGCAGGGAACATCCAGCAGATCAATGCCAAGGTAGTTACTGCGGTAGAAGAGTTGGTAAAAAATTCTGAAAACATTGTTACTTATATCAATGAAAACGTACTAAAAGATTATGATGGCTTTGTGGATTCCGGTCACAAATATCGTGCGGATGCTGACTATATTAATGAAGTCATGACATCCTTTACAGATTCGGTTGATCATTTGCGGCAGACGATGAATGAAGTTGTGGAAAATGTAAATGATGTGTCCTCAGCGGTAGAACAGGGCGCCGAAGGTGTGGCTAATGCGGCAGAAAATACGACGCAATTGGTTGGCGAAATGGAAACAATTATGAAAGAAATTGACGACAGTAATCAGAATATTTCTGACCTCTCGACGCAGACAAACCGTTTTATCAATGTCTGATTGCACTAATACTTGAAATATGTGGCAAGATATATTAAAATATAGAGCATAAGTGGGCTCGGGTCCATAGAGTATTAAGGAGGAAGAAAGAATGATTTCAGCTGGCGATTTTAGAAATGGTGTTACCATTGAATTAGAAGGCAACGTATATCAGATTATCGAATTTCAGCATGTTAAACCTGGTAAAGGTGCGGCATTTGTTCGTACAAAATTAAAAGATATTAAGAATGGCGGTGTTGTTGAAAAAACATTCCGTCCTACAGAGAAGTGCCCACAGGCACATATTGATCGTAAGGATATGCAGTATCTGTACAATGATGGTGATCTTTACTACTTCATGGACGTAGAGAACTACGACCAGATTGCATTGAGCACAGATGATATCGGCGATGCATTAAAGTTTGTTAAGGAGAATGAGATGGTTAAGGTATGCTCTCATAAGGGTAGTGTATTTGCAGTAGAACCTCCACTCTTCGTAGAACTTGAGATTACTGAGACAGAGCCAGGATTCAAGGGAGATACAGCAACAGGAGCAACAAAGCCTGCTATCGTTGAGACAGGAGCAACTGTTTATGTACCTTTGTTTGTTGAACAGAATGATGTAATCAAGATCGATACAAGAACAGGGGAATACTTATCTAGAGTATAAGTAGAGAGATGTATATGGATTTTAAGAAATTACCTTTTTCACAAATGCTACAGGACCGAAAGGTGTTTGGTATTTTTGATGATGTATTTCAACAAGGCACTTGGTTGGATGTTTCAGCATTGTTAGCCAGTGAATCATGTATTGAAGATGCTTATGCAGATGGAACGATTCCAAAAGAGACGTTGGATTTGATCGTGGAACGTATGGAAGCGTTATTATCATAAGAGCATAGAAAAGATAGAACAGGGTGTGTCAGCGGATGCACTCTGTTTTTTTGTTTGATTGGTCTTCAAATATCTGGAAACGTGACGAAAAAACAATCTTGACACAGCAAAGGCTTTATAGTATATTATACAAGTCGGTAAACGACAAGCTGGCGTGGCACAGGTGGTAGCGCACCTCATTGGTAGTGAGGAGGTCACGAGTTCAACTCTCGTCGCTAGCTTTATAAAAAAGACATCAGCCAATGCTGATGTCTTTTTTATTATATTTTGTTATTGTATTTTAAGATTCCAAACGATCCAGAATCAGTTGATTTGTCAGACTAAGCATTTGGCGGTAAATGTTCTGGCGTTCTGTGTCACTCAAACGAGTGCTATTCGTTGCCGAAGCATTGTTAGCGGTCACAGTACCAGTGGATGTTGCATGATTGCTGCCTGTCACAGTACCATTAGCGGTGCTATCTTGATAATACCCGAGTACTTTAGAAACATAGTTTTGTGTTTCTGCAAAAGGTGGAATACCACCATATTTGGCGACGTTGCCGCTGCCGGCATTATAGGCGGCAAGTGCAAGAGAAACATCTCCATTGTAGCGGGAGAGCAACTGGCTGATATATTTGGTACCACCCATAATATTTTCATATGGATTATAAGCGTCATTTACACCGAGTCCCTGCGCAGTTGCAGGCATAAGCTGCATGATTCCCATGGCGCCGCTGGAGCTGGTAGCTGAAGCAGTAAAATTGGATTCCTGTCTTGCAATTGCGGTCAAAAGGTTGACATCAACCCCGTAAGTCTGTGCAGCTTCCTGGAAAATGCTCATCAAATCTGTTGGAACAGATGCAGTCGTAGAAGTCGCGGCAGCTGCAGAACCCGAAGCATTCATCGGCGCGACAGAATTGTTTGTCGCTTGTGCATCATTTAATGCTTCGGTGGCACTATTTAAAGATCCCGAAAAATCCTCGGTAGTGGCAACCGGTGTCATATGATCGACGTATGTAGTTGTCCCATCTGCGTTGATAATGGATATTTTCATTTGTTACTCCTTTTTACTATTTTTTATTATAGCACAGGATGAAAAAGGAGAAAAGAGGAATTGCGTCTTAGGCTTGTGAATGCTAAGATACAGAAAGAAGAAATAGGAGGAAAAAGATGCGGATATCACTCAAGGCAGATAAGACGTACAACAAAACAGTGAAAGATGCCCTGCAGGAGCATGGGATTGCGATGGATTATATCTGTGGTGGTAAAGGAATTTGTGGCAAATGCGCTGTGCGCGTGTTAGAGGGAAAAGCAGAGACGTCTGTGGCAGATTACGCATTTTTTTCAGAAGAGCAGTTGACACAAGGATATCGATTGGCATGCCAGATGCATGTAACAGAGGATATTTTGCTTGAAGTACCACAAGAACAGCTGCAGCAGCAAAAGAACGAACCAAAGATGCAGGTGGCAGGCATACAGACGTATCAGGAGGTGGCGGATACATCTTGCGATGTGCAGGGAGATGCCGTAGAACAAACATATGGCGTGGCGGTTGATCTTGGCACGACAACAATAGGCTTTGCGCTGGTGGATTTGCAGACAAAAGAAGTATGCCGTACGCAAAGCCGCTTAAATACGCAGCGCAGTTATGGAGCCGATGTTTTGTCACGTATCCAGAGTGCAAATGAGGGACATGAGAAAGAGCTGCAGGCCGCTGTGACAAAGGATTTGCGCGAAGGTGTTGTGCAGCTTTGTGGAGATTTATTAACACAAAAAGCAATAAAACATATTGTGATTTCTGGAAATACGACGATGTGCCATTTATTGCGAGGATATTCCTGCAAAACGCTTGGTGTGGCACCTTTTACACCGAGTCATCTTGAGCTGGAACAATGGAATGAAGAGGATATTGCGATTACCATTTTCCCGGGAGCATCAGCCTTTATTGGGGGTGATATTGTTTCCGGAATCTACGCCATAAATGACGAGACAGAACCATGGATGCTTTTGGATTTTGGAACAAATGGAGAGATGATTTTGTGGACAGGCGAACAGCTTATAGCGACAGCAGCAGCGGCTGGACCAGCTTTTGAGGGCGGAAATATCACATGTGGCTGTGCCAGCGTTCCGGGGGCGATCAGTGGTGTGATGATTGCGGGATGCCATTCTCATACAAAGACCATTGGTGGGATACCTGCAATCGGAATTTGCGGCAGTGGTTTGTTAGAAGCAATTAGTGGCATGCGAAAAGCAGGACTTCTTGATGAAAATGGAACCTTCATAGAAAATCTGCGTTCTGATGGATTTGTACTGCAAACGCCGGGAAGCAAAAAAAAGATTGTTTTGACCCAGGAAGATATCCGTCAATTTCAAATGGCAAAATCCGCCATTGCAGTCGGGCAAAAGGCACTGTTGAAAGTGGCTGGACTAAAAGCATCCGACATTAAACATGTATATCTCGCAGGAGGGATGGGCAGCTTTTTAAATGTACGTGCGGCAGTTGCAGTGGGACTGTTGCAAAAAGACTTTTTGTCGGTAGCCAAAGCTGTTGGGAATACTTCTTTGCAAGGTGCGATTACTTATTTGCAGAAACAAACAAAGACAGAAACAAAAAAACTGGAAGAGATTGCGAAGCAGATCCGGGTGTTGTCTTTGTCAGAAACACCGGGCTTTGAGGAAGATTATATCATGCACATGGCATTGCAGGAAAATGCGATGTGACATGGCATAAGAAAAAGTTTTTAATAAAGCAAAATATGACATGGCATCATGCCAGTTCGTTGAGGAAATAAAAATGGATACAAGAGAGATATTAGAAAAATTGCAGAAGGGAGATGTTTCTTTAGAGGAAGCAGAGCATCTATTGCGCAGACAGCCATACGAAGAACTGGGTTATGCAAAATTAGATATGCATAGAAAAATACGCTCAGGCTGTGCAGAAGTGATTTTTTGTCAGGGAAAGGCAGATGAACACTTACTGTCAATTTTTTCCCATCTGTACGAGGCAGATGGTGAAGTGTTTGGAACAAGAGCAAATGAGCAGCAATATGCATTGATCCGAGAACATTTTCCCCAGGTGACATATGATGAAAACTCTCATATTTTAAAGATAGAAAAAGAAGATAAGAAGCATAGCGGCTGTATCGCCGTTTGTACTGCGGGAACAGCGGATATTCCGGTAGCAGAAGAAGCGGCACAGACAGCGGAATACTTTGGCTCTCATGTAGAACGTATTTATGATGTTGGTGTGAGTGGAATACATCGCTTGTTTTCCAAAATAGATGTCATTCAGTCCGCCAATTGTGTGATTGTAGTTGCAGGAATGGAAGGCGCACTGGCAAGCGTTCTTGGGGGACTGGTTGATAAGCCGGTAATTGCAGTCCCAACGTCGGTAGGGTACGGTGCCTGCATGGAAGGACTGTCGGCACTGCTTACCATGATGACGTCTTGTGCAAATGGTATTGCTGTTGTTAATATTGATAATGGCTATGGCGCGGGCTATATCGCAAATCAAATCAACCATCTAGCAAAATAATAACTTAATGATTAGGAGCAAAAATGAGTAACGTTTTATATTTAGAATGTGCCAGTGGAATCAGTGGCGATATGGCTGTGGCAGCATTATTGGATTTGGGAGCGTCGGAGGAGCACTTGCGACAGGCACTTTCTACTTTGCCACTTACAGAACCGTACGAGATTGTCATCAGCCGTGTGAAAAAGTCAGGGCTGGATACATGTGATTTTGATGTGGTGCTGCCGAAAGAGATGGACACACATGATCATGATATGCACTATTTATATGGACACTTGCAAGAACATGGTGTAGAGGAAATGCAAGTGCAGGAACATGGCATAAAGGACGCACAGAAACAGGTGCATGAGCATGCGAAACACCAGCCGCATACACATACACATCGTGGTCCTAAAGAGATTGCGGCGATTTTTAACGCTTCTGCAATGAGTGAAGGGTCAAAAAAGGTGGCATTGCGTATCCTTTCTGTTTTGACGGATGCAGAGGCAAAAGCGCATGGTGTTATGCCGGATGAAGTGCATTTTCATGAAGTGGGAGCGGTGGATTCTATCGTAGATATTGCATCATTTGCCATATGTTTTGATGAATTGTGCCAGAAAATGCAGATGCAAGACGTTATAGTAAAAGAGATTGCGGAAGGAAAAGGAACGGTGCGATGCCAGCACGGAATTTTGCCCGTACCGGTTCCGGCGGTAACCAATATTGCGTGTGCACATCAGTTACATCTGCATATGACAGAGGTGGAAGGTGAGCTGGTAACACCAACAGGGGCTGCCATTATAGCAGCGGTGAAAACAAAAGACCAACTGCCGGAATCAATGCAGATTTCAGCAGTTGGCCTTGGAGCAGGAAAACGCGATTACGAAACGGCAGGATTCCTGCGGATATTCTTGTTAGAAATTTAAAAACTCATGGTTTCTCCGTTGATTTTGGCTTCTTCGTCTTCTTCCATAGGAATCACGAGACAACGTTTGCCATCAACGAAAGCGGTATGAATTTCTTCCGCTTTTTCTGGATTTACCTTTACGACAACATCGATGTCGGTGCCGTCCTTTGTGATGACGCCGGCATCTTCTAATTTTTTGGTAAGATCAACAACTTTTTCTTGCAGCTGCTTTTTCTCCACACGTACTTCATTGTTCTTGATGGCTTTTGCATCTAAGAGTTCCTGTGCATCAGGCAAGGTTTCCTCAAAGAAAGATTCATAGGAATTCTTGATTTTTTCTGCTTTTGGTTCCGAAATACCGGCATCGGTAAGAATTTCTGCAATCATTTCTCCATCCAGTATAATAGGTTCGTCTTTATCAACCTTTTCCTTTTCGACCAGAATAAAATCGTTTAAGTTTTGCTGCACATCTAAAACAGTGTCTTTGGTATCCTCATCATCTGGACCGAGTGTCTGAACTACCATATTTTCAAAAGCATTGCGTTTTTGTGTTGCAGTATGTTTTGTTTTGCATCCGAGACCATTTGCCCAAAACTCTTCGTGTGGTTCTTTGGCGTTTTTTGTGTAAACGAGTGTAGCGTGGATGTCAGCAGAACGTCCGTTAAATGCCGGGAAAAGGAATGCGGTATCGGTTGGACCTACAACCCAGTCGCGGATTCTGGCACCAATGCGGTGTTCGTCTTCTAAATAGCCAAGACCTGGCTTGGAAAGTGCGACCGGACAGATGCAGCAAAGCAGATATTCATAGACCTCATCAGATTCATCCATAGCAAGCTCGTCTGTTCCTTTAAGCGGAACATCATATACATCGTAATATAAGGTGATGAGATAATTGCCAACGTAATCATAAGAATCAATAATAAGATCATAATAGGTGTCAAGAAGAGCCTCATCTTCTAATTTGCTGGCGCGGAGAGCCATTAAAATCTGTTGTCTGCCACCAACAGCCTCTTCATCAATAGGGAATTCCAAATCAAGAAGATTGTTTCCTAGTGTACCCGAGAGAGATTTTCCTGCAATCTCTAAGTATTTATAGAATTCATCTTCTTCCAGATTTAAAAATTTCTGGGAAAATTTTACTAATTTATTTTTTTCAGCATCTACATAGCATCCACACATATGTTGGATCGTGCAGCTTTCTTTTTTTAAACGTCGCTTTAACTCTGCAACTTCTTTCTTATTCATAATACAAATCCTTTCCGTGTAATGTGAGCACTTCTTATTATATCGAAAAAAAGAAGTCGTGCAACACCTTGATTTTCACACTTTAGTGAGGTAAAATAAGGAATAGTTTTGTACGATATATTTTTGGAGGAATTAAGAAATGATTAACATTAGGGAATTACATCATAACTACAAAGATTATGATGGAAAAGTCGTAACCATAGGAGGCTGGGTACGAAGCATTCGTGATTCAAAGACATTTGGATTCATGGTTGTAAACGATGGTACCTTTTTTGAACCGGTTCAGGTGGTTTACGCAGATAAATTAGATAACTTTGAGACAATTTGCAAATTAAATGTAGGTGCAGCTGTGATTGTTACCGGTGAGGTAAAGGTAACACCAGAGATGAAGCAGCCGTTTGAGATTCACGCACAGGAAGTTGTCATCGAAGGTGAGTCTACACCGGATTATCCTTTGCAGAAAAAGCGTCATTCTTTTGAATATTTGAGAACAATCAGTCATTTGCGTCCTCGAACCAATACATTCCAGGCAGTATTTCGTGTGCGTTCTTTGACTGCATATGCGATTCATAAGTTTTTCCAGGAGAGAGACTTTGTGTATGTGCATACACCACTCATCACCGGTAGTGACTGTGAAGGTGCTGGAGAAATGTTCCAGGTAACGACAATGAATCTAAACGATGTGCCAAAGAAAGATGGAGCAGTTGATTTTTCACAGGATTTCTTTGGAAAACCTACAAACCTTACAGTAAGTGGTCAGCTCAATGGCGAGACTTATGCCATGGCATTTAAGAACATTTATACATTTGGACCTACGTTTAGAGCAGAGAATTCTAATACGACACGTCATGCAGCAGAATTCTGGATGATTGAGCCAGAGATTGCATTTGCAGATTTGACAGATAATATGATGCTTGCAGAGAGTATGTTAAAATATGTGATTTCATATGTGCTTGAGAATGCACCAGAAGAAATGGCATTTTTCAATCAGTTTGTAGATAAAGGACTGATTGAACGTTTAGAGCATGTGGTAAATTCCGATTTTGGATGTATCACTTATACAGATGCGATTGCAGAATTAGAAAAGCACAACGATGAATTCGATTATAAGGTATTCTGGGGCTGCGATTTACAGACAGAGCATGAGCGTTACTTAACGGAAAAGATCTTCAAGCGCCCTGTATTCGTAACCGACTATCCAAAGGAGATTAAGGCATTCTACATGAAACTTAATGAGGATGGTAAGACCGTTGCGGCTATGGACTGTCTTGTTCCGGGCATTGGTGAAATCATCGGTGGTAGCCAGAGAGAAGATGATTATGAGATCCTTCGCAATCGTATGGCAGAGTGTGGTTTGAAGGAAGAAGATTATGGATTCTATCTGGATCTGCGTAAGTATGGTTCTGCACGTCATGCGGGATTTGGACTTGGTTTTGAAAGATGTGTTATGTATTTGACAGGAATGGGTAACATCCGTGATGTGATTCCGTTCCCAAGAACCGTAGGAAACTGCGATTTGTAATTTGTACAATGACTGTGCATATGCGAAATGCGTGTGCACAGTTTGATTTTTAGGAATTTTTATGGGAAGGGAAGGAACAAAAATGAGCAAAATGTATATTCCAAAGGATTATGTTCCAGCTCTCAATTTAAAGGAGACACAGATTGCAATCAAAGAGGTGAAAGATTTCTTTCAGAGACAGATTACAGCAGAATTAAATCTGCATCGTGTGTCTGCACCACTCTTTGTTACACCGGAATCGGGATTGAACGATAATCTAAATGGCGTGGAAAGACCGGTCACTTTTGGCATTAAAGAACAGGGAGACCGTCAGGTTGAGGTGGTACATTCTTTGGCAAAATGGAAAAGAATGGCACTTGGCCGTTATGGTTTTTCTGTTGGAGAGGGTTTGTATACGGATATGAATGCGATTCGTCGTGATGAAGATACCGATAATATCCATTCGATTTATGTAGATCAGTGGGATTGGGAAAAAATCATCACAAAGGAGCAGAGAACGGTAGAAGAACTGCAAAATGCAGTGAAGTCTGTTTATGATGCGCTTCGTGTAACGGAAAAATACATGGCAAACAAATACAATTACATAGAATGTATTTTGCCGGAAAAGATTTTTTTCATCACATCGCAGGAATTGGAAGATATGTATCCGAAGGATACACCAAAGGAGAGAGAATATAAGATTTGTAAATTACATGGTGCAGTCTTTATTTCGCAGATTGGTGATAAATTAGCATCTGGTGAAAAGCACGATGGGCGTGCACCGGATTATGATGACTGGTCACTCAATGGTGATATTCTCGTATATTATCCAGTGACGGATATTGCACTTGAGATATCATCTATGGGTATTCGTGTAGATGAAGATGCGTTGCAGCGACAGCTGATTTTGGCAGGTTGTGAGGAACGGTTGCGTTTGCCATTCCAGAAGGCAGTATATGAGAAAAAATTGCCATATACCATTGGTGGAGGTATTGGGCAGTCCCGTATCTGTATGTTCTTTTTGCGCAAGGCACATATTGGAGAAGTACAGGTGTCTGTATGGCCACAGGAAGATATTGATTATGCTAAGAGCAGAGGCGTCATTATTTTATAGAAAGTATGGGGAAAAAATATGAGCAAACAAATTCGGAATGAAGAGATGGATCGTTTGTTGGAAGGAATTCTCCTTCTCAAAGATAAGGAGGAAGCCTATCAGTTTTTCGAAGATCTGTGTACCGTAAATGAGATGGTATCTTTATGCCAACGTTTTGCAGTTGCAGCAATGCTGCGAGAAGACAAGACATATCTGGATATAGCGGAGCAGACAGGCGCTTCTACAGCAACAATCAGTCGTGTGAATCGAGCATTGAACTATGGCAATGATGGATACGATATGATATTGCGCCGTTTGGAAGAGGCAAAAGAAGAGAAGTAGTTTGCAAAACGAGACAAAAAAGAACGAGAAGAAAGATT
>ERZ773115.1257-NODE-1257-length-24019-cov-19.344099_pt1 | contig 24019 bp, 38 predicted proteins | sample MGYA00511116_ERZ773115 | MGnify/ENA primary metagenome ERZ773115 (study PRJEB29015, sample SAMEA2737869) | human gut metagenome | biome: human gut; feature: human-associated habitat; material: faeces | place: China | collected 2012 ... | reverse complement strand
ATTTCTTTCTGAACATACTGTAAAATATCGTCCCTGTCAGCCTCTATTTCACATTTTCTTCCGTGATTTTTCTCATAATTCACAAAGTCAATTATGTCTTTCATTTCATTATCACTTACGTTCGGATAATCCGACAAAGCTTTGTATAAAACGCCATCCCATAATTCTGTAAACTCATGATTTCCTATATTTAGCTTCATATTACGGTCACCTGCCTCTCAATGTGTTTTGATTCATTTCTATACTGTCCCTCACCTTATACCAAATCATCACTAATCTTCATCCTTATTTCTTCTGGTATCGTGCCAATTTCCTTATCCCCCTTATAGGATATTATTTCATATTTTGATTCATTGGTCTGCTTACAAAAAATGAAATCCACTTCATATAACTCTCCAAACTTTTCATTTCCAATTTCTTCTATCCGAAAAGAATATGGCACCAGACAATCATCAATCAATTTTCCGTGCTTATCTCTATTTTCTCCGCATAATAAAATAAACTGCAAATCTGTAATACCTATCTTGTAATTTGCTGTAAAGGTAACTACATCCTCTGTGATCAAAACTTCCATATTCGTAATCCTGTATAAATCCTCTAAATGATCCGTCTTTTTTTCTGCCAGATCATACGGATGATTTTTATCAAAGAAAAACTCTTGTACTTTTAATCCATTCTTAGTTTTCGCATGTTTATAAAACTCTTTTGCCCTTAATTTCGTATTTACACCAGTTAAATGTAAAAATGAGGAATTTTTAAAAACTACTTCAATGCTTTTTCCTTCATATACATACATAAAAGTTTTTCCAGCCAAATATCTCTGATAATTCTTCGCCGCATTATGTATCTTCTTCAAAATCGCAGATTTTCCCATTTGTACTCCTCTCTAAATAAAAAAGGGAAGCGAAAACGCTTCCCTCTGAATAACCACTGGCAGTTCGCTTGAACATTTCTGCTCAAACCAAAAGCATATGACTTAATCCTCATACTGGATATGGCAACATCACCTCAGATACTGTGCCACGCAGGTCGCTATAATGTATCACTATAGCAAATCCACAAATATTTTACATCCTTTGTGCGGATGTCCAGTGCTTTCTACTATTATATTATGCCCATGTAATCCATTTGTCAATCAATAAATTGATTTTTTTCAATAATTGACAAGCATCCGTCACGCAATCTATAAGATTCATATTTTTTGAGTACCGAGGCTCGTGATATCACTTCTAGTTTCATATTTTTCTTTTATCCATCCACTTGCCATGTACCAATTATGTACCAATTTTCTACTGAATAACATAAAGTTATAACAACTTTTATCGAACTAATTTTTATCGCAATCTCCCATTTTATAAGGCTTTAAGGACATTTATCAAGATATAGAAACCTACATCGAAATTGCTAGTAAATCACAATTCCTAGTTTCATTTTATCTTATACCTATCCGAAAACATCCCATTTTAAGGGGTTTTCGCCTTTCTATATTTTTTTACTACACAATTTACTACACAATTTTTAGGGCTTTTTCTATCTTTTCTACCTCTTTTACCTTTTCCTCCTCAGTCACATGAACATAAAGATTCATAGTAATTCCCACATTGGAATGTCCGAGAATCACCTGCAAGGTTTTAGGTCGCATATTTGCTTCAATACACCTTGTAGCCATAGTATGTCGAAGTACATGCATCGAAAATCTGTCTATACCAGCCTTATCACACAATTTGAACAATGTTGAGTCGTACGCTGAGTTCTTTGTAGGCTCGCCCTTACGATTCAAAAACACAAACTCTGAAAATTCCATATTAATAACTTTCAGTTTTTTCATCTTTTCCTTCTGTGCTTTCAATAATCGAATCGCTTCTTCTGTCAAAGGAACATCCCTATATCCCGATTTACTTTTAGGTTTGCCTATTCTCCATTCACCAACAGAATGCCGATATTCCATTGATCGTTGAATATGTGCGACCTTCTTTTCAAAATCAATATCAGACCATTTAAGACCAATCATTTCGCCTGTTCTTAATCCAGTCTGTAATACAAACGCAAACTGATTGTAATTGCTGCTGTCTTTCGCCACTTCCAGAAATTTTTTCTGTTCATGCACTGTCAATGCCCTTATCTTCTTGGAATCTTTACCAATATTGTATTTAACTGCTTTTGTAACCGGATTTTTTGAGATCACATCATTCTCAACCGCATCCGCAAACATACAATACAAAGTAATCCTTGCCTGATATATTGTCGATGTCCTATATCTGGTTTTCATCTGATTTAGAACATTCTGGCAATGCATCGGTTTTACATCAGATAACATCATATTCCCTATGCAATCTTTGATATTGTGTTCAAACCTTTCCCTATAATTTCTTATCGTATTTGGTCTGATAGTATCGCCTTTTATATTATTAAGCCAATATTCAAACCAGGCTGTGACTGTCATATCACCACCAGCATTGATTTCACCATGTTCATCTTGAAACCTTGCATCAGCATACCAATTACGACATTCCTGCAACTTGGGAAAATATCTTTGAACAGACCTTCCTGTGCGCTTGCTAATAAATCTAGCTGTATACAGCCCGTCTTTTCGCTGACATATTCCTACGCCAAGCTCTCTTCCTCTTAAATCTTTGCCCGTAAAATCAACTCCTTCCAAAAGAAAAGAGCCTTGATACATTTTAATATATTATCATATCAAGGCTTAAAAGTCCATATTTTCAAATTTCAACAGATTTCGCTATGTATTGTTCAAACTCTTTTCTTTTAATAAGCTTCTTTCTCCCTATATACAATACAAACGAACAGTTTGGAGACTTTGCCATCTCATCTATTTTGTTAATTCCTATATTGCTATATGCAGCAGCTTCCTCTACCGTCAGATTCATCTTTTCCCATACGGGTACATCTAATTTTCCTTTTCCCATTCCATTCACCTCTCTTTCTTGTGCAATTCCACTGCCCTTCGATCAATTTCATCAATCAAATCCAAACACATCTTACGCGCAAATGGCTCGAAAAGTTTGTTGTGATCATACCGCTTTCGCAAGTTTCTGCAATCACTGATCAGACTTTTCCAAAACTTTTCTGCTTCTTTGCTTTCATTATCCTTTGCCGGCGGATTCCAGTATTTTTTCAAAATTTTCCACCAGGCTTGAAAAAATTCCAGTTCTTCCTTCATTGCCTGTCCTCCATTCTATGTAAACGGCGTCTCTTCACCCTCTGCCAAGTTGATAAATCCATCAAACTCCTGCTGTACCGGTTCAATCTTCCAGCCGACCTCATAATTGAAATCCCCCTTTGCTTTGTCAATGATCCGTCTGGATTTTTGGTTATACCACAGATCTATCCCATTCTTCTTAGTCAGATTTCCAAACCAACGATTTTTACTCAATGACAAATAATTATGATCCGGCGTTTCTTCGTCTCGTTTAAATGTCATGACAATATCTGCAGCATTCGTTATATCTGCGGATCCGCTGACCGCATCATTTTCATCTTTTGTGAAGCTATTCTTTCTGGGATGTGCCACCAATATCACAACAACATCTAACCGCTTTGCCAAACGACTCAGCTTTTTGACAAATTTACTCTGACAACGATATTCATCCGCAGCCATATCCACATCCAGAGCCGTCATAAGGTTATCCACAATGACCAGATCAATACCATACTGCATCACAGAATGTTCTATTGTCGTTACCAGATCCACAAGCTCATCATCTTCAACAGCATTATTGTCATATAAGTAAAATTTACCCCGGTACCAATTTTCAATTTGATCCTGATTGCTATTCGTGATAAAACGCTTTACAGAACCATCCGGTAGTGTATTTTCCACAATATTCTGCGGACCGGCAATTTGAAAATCAATCCAGCTTTTATACTGCCAATCCGGCAACTCCCCGGAATAGGCAAAAATACTCTTTCCCTGCTGCAATGCAGACACGCAAAACTCGTTTGCCACCGTGGATTTACCCTGACCTCGCTTTCCGGTCAATATGATCAACTGGCCTCCATAAAAATAACCGCCGAGAAATGTATCAAGTTGCCGAAAACCAGTTTTAAACTTAGGGATATCCTTCAGATCGCGCCGCTTCACATCCGCAAGCTCCACAACCTGTTTTACCGGCTGCTCAATGGCATTTTCAACAGCTTTCCTTACCGCCTCTTTCCCATGCTTTTGCAGAATCTCATTTGCATCTTTGCATTCCCTGTAAGCTTCCTTTTGAACATATAAGATTTTATTCGGGAATCGTTTTCGAATGTCTTCCAGCAATGTCATATGATCATGCTCATAATCTCCAAAAACTACAATCTCCTCAAATTCGCAAACCCAATTCCAGCAATAGGGAATCCAACGAAAGTTATTCATTCCGCCCGGTACGCTGACAGCGCAGTTGATCCCCGCCTCTGCCACTGAAAGACTGTCCATCTGTCCCTCGCAAATCACCAGTCGTTTACGATCTTTTCCACATTGTTTCATTCCAAACAGAATCGGCTTGCAGTCCTTTTCCATCCATTCCTTCGGCGAGCCCTGTTGCTTCCCGTCTTTGTCCGTATAAGTTTTTCCTTTAAAAAAGGTCGTATCTCGGTATTTGACATACTGCATTTTCCCATTTTCATCAAAAAACGGAAATACAAGAACATCATCCTTCTTTGCATGCACTGTGACCTCGTACTTTCGAGCTACAGCCTCCGAAATGCCCCTGCCCTTCAAATACTCGATTGCTTTCGGAAGTGGCTCTATGGGCTTGCTGGGCGTCTTTAAACGTCTATACTGTTTTCTCGGCTGATAATACTCATCAACCTCTATTCCCAATGAAAAATCAAAGTCCCTTGCCAGGGTAATCATATTTCCAGAGATACTGCAGCTTGATCTTAGACATTTAAATTGTCCGGTTCGCAAATTGATGGAAAATGTTCCCTTGTCTTTCCCTCCGTTACCTCCCCGGCAATATGGACAATGCAAAAACTGCAACTCCTGCCCCCGCGGTTTTGCCTGTATATGTACATGATGTGCAAAAGAATACGCATCGTCTTCTTTAAACTCATATAACTTCCCCATCCGTTTCGTCCTCTCCATTCCACAGATCCATCGCCGGCTCCTCTACTGCTTCCGGTTGTTCTTCTGTCTTTTCTTTCTCTGGTTCAACCTCATAATCTGTGTAAATACTCTTTTTTAACCATGTGTCCGGACAGTTCAAATATCGCGGATCCTGATTTGATTTTTCTTTCGCATACGCTTTTGCCGATGCAACAAGCATATCTTCAGAAATGCCCTGCAGGACCAGCATTGCATATTCCTGCTCTGCCATTGCCTTATGCTCTTTTCTCGGATATGCTTTCCAAAAATCTTCAAAACGCTTCGCCGTCGGAGGGTCATGCTGCATTGATACCGCAGTAATACTTTGACTTTGCGTCTGCTTACTGCCCTTTTCGTCCAAAACATAAACATTATCCAGTAATCGCAGTTTGCTCCATTCTGATTGGTACACTGTCGGTTTATACCGATCTTTTCGAATGCTATTACATATTTTCCAATGTGCCACAACCACCAGACCATTTGCCATCTGTAATAAATATCCTCGATCAAATAAAATCTGAAAATCTTCTTTTGAAGCTTCAACAACCTTCCGGATCCTGTTTGCATTATTCACAAAGCCATCATCATCCGCTTCCATACAAATGTGCAAATAAAGCCCCTGTGCGGATAACGGAAGTTCCAAGAACCGGTCACTTTCCACCAGTTCACGGGAAAACATTCTTTTTTCTGCCATGGCTATCCCTCACTTTCCTGCCGTAGCCATTCCAATGTGCATTGATAACAGTTTTTATTCATTTCTCCGTTGCATCCGCAACTCTTAGTAAATGCCACATCGTACTCTGCTGGACACATAATAAATATTGCTAAATCTTTGTCCGACATCTGTTTGATTCTTTCAGCATTAGTCATTCTTTCCACCTGCCTTTACTATCTTAATTGCTCTTCCTATGCCTTTATGAAAGTAATCATCATATTTAGAATCAAGACAAGGATCGACTTCTTCAACATATCTGTCAAAATCTGCGTATGCGAGTTCTTTTTCTTCTTCTAATTGCTCCACAACCTTGTCAACATCATAGGCTGTAGGTTGTTCTTCCACTGCTTCTATACATTGCTTTATCGCATTATATGTGTCTGCACTTTCTCCTCTGAATGGTGCTTCCTGCAATGCATAGTCATTTAAGTGTAATATCAACTTATCCGCATCAATCAATCTCATTCTTAACCCCCAATCTCTGCCCACACTTCGGGCAGTATCTATCTGTTATCTTCCCTTCATCGCATCCACTGTTTTCTTTTCCACAGGCAGGGCATATATATTCGTCAATATGTTTTTCCTGCACTTTTTGGGGAATCTGCTTTTTAAGTGCTTCAAACGCCATGCTGTATGCGATATCAATAGATGGAGTATTGTTTTTTTCCTGCTCACATTGTAACTTAGTTATCGCTCTGTTAGCTGCCATTTCTTTGTGTTCTGTCATGTCGTCACCTCCTCTTTTCTTGATAATTTTCCCGACTTTCCGCACCGTCCAAATTCTATAACCCATACCCACGGGTTTGCTGACCATCCGTATTTATCAGCATCTGGTTTCTTAATTGTAGAGTTCCACAGATTTTCAAACTGTCCCCTTGCGGTACATGGTCCTGTAAGCAATCCACTATTGCACCCTTCCGCTTGTGCTTGTGTTTCTGTAATCTCCTGTAACCGCTCCACTCTCACATCCGTTGCCTTCAGCCAGATTCTGGCAGCTTCTTTCGGCATATGGATGGACGGATGCCACTTGACATCGTCATAATTAAGCAATGATCGTTCTTCTCTGTTTGTCAGTTTGTCTGCAAGATAGAAATATTTCTCGCCATCGTAAGCACTGCACCACGTTTCCCGAACATACAGGATATCATCTGTGTGACATGGTGGATTCCATTGTTTTTCTAAATCATCTTTTGTAATATCATCCGGCAGTTTGTATTCTTCTCCCCATATTTCATGAGCTGATGGACTAGGATAACCCCATGTTCCACAACCACCGCCAGCAAATGTATAACACAAATTTGACTTAGGCTGCGGCTTTACAACTCGCCTTGTACAAGTCTTTCTCCCTTCCAACATGGCCCTCACCATTTCAGTGTTAAATAAAATTGGTTTTACACTCATTATCAATCACTCCTTTATATCAATGATTTCTTTGCACTCAACAACTTCAAAATCCCTATTCCAAGAAGAACATCCGCTTTCGGCTTGTTTCTTTGTCCTGTATGTTTTAATGGCAGTATTTTTTAATTCATCAATCTTAACAAAGTGAAACTCTCTTGATAATCCGCACCATATTTCAGTGCGATTTTTTCTCATAACAACATATCGTGTCCTTTCGATTTTCATTCAATCACTCTCCTTGTACGGTTCCGGCAATGGCCGCCATGCGATAATATTTACAATATCATCGTCATTTCCGAAGATCCATCTGCCTTTATAGTATTGAACAAAGCAGCATCTTTCTCTGAACTCGTCCCATCCGATTACGCTGTTTAGCGAATCTTCGGGCAGCCTTTCACTACATGGAATCCATCTGTTATTCTGCAAAGTATTTATGATCTTTTCCTTTGATTGCTCCGGGATTGCACTGTGCTTCATCTCTGCAATGCACTCTTTTAATTCCTGATCAGTCATATCCTTTTCACCTCTATTTCTGTTTATGCAAATGCTAACTGTCCATTTTCTTCGGCTTCCACTCTATCTCTCGTAATATTGGGCATTCTCTTTGCTACACAAAATTCGGGCAGGTTTGAGCGTACCATTGCGGCCGGTAATGGTGGACAGACTGAATTACCACACCGACGCACCTGCTCACTCCGAGGATATGTATGTCCTTCGAAATCGTGATCGATAATATAATCCTCTGGAAATCCCTGACACCCATACAGCTCTCGTGGTTCCAGCATCCGAAGTCCGATATCAACAATCTGATAGTCAGTGTCGTCAATAGTCACCAGACCAAACCGATCTCTGGACGTTATTGTATCCAATGGATTTTTAATATCCTGCCCGGTTGCATCCCCGTAATATTTGATCAAAAACGCTCTAACCTCTCCGAAATGTCCGTCACCTGCTGTTATCGTTGGCAATGGCTGTCTGATATCTTTTCCATCACAGTGGTTATTCATTTGAATCAAGTTTGCCGTTATCAAACTGTTATGATCCCATGCCGTGATCGTTGGTAATGGATTCTTGATACTGTCTCCAGCTCCTTTATATCCACCATCATAATATTTATGTAAAAATGATGTTACCAGTCCATATCTATTTGATCCGTCTACCGTCATAATAGGATCTTCTATGGTCTGCCCTCTTACCTCTCCCTTTGCGGTTTCCGAATGATACTGGATCAATGTCGGAGCACACAAATAATGCTTACCACTTCCGACAATCGTTGGCAAAGGATTTTCAATGCTGTGGATCCTTGGCTTTTGTCCTTTTCTTTCTCCATACCCAATAGGCACAATGAACGGCTCTGGATTATCTAGGACAAATTTTTTCAATCCCCTTGCGATCCGCTCCATTGTTTTTGGAGCTAAAGGTCGCACGGCGCGGATGCCATATTTTTCCTTGATCTCCTGTGATGTATCAAAGATGGACGGGCACGGACGGCTGAAATCAATCTGCGTATATGCCCCGACATATGGCTTTAACAAACCAGCCTTTACCTCTTCGCTGTCTCTCGGTGCATGAGTCGGCTCTGGCCACAAAATCGGATTTCCATCGCACCGTGCAATCATAAAGAACCGCTTGCGCATCGTAGGAGCACCATAATTTGCTGCCACCAGCTCCCGGAACTGCACCTCATATCCAAGATTTTGAAGCTGCTGCACAAACTTTTCAAAAGTCTTTCCCTGCTTAGCTTTAATTGGATGATGTCCCCGGTTTAATGGTCCCCATGTCTTAAATTCCTCGACATTCTCTAACATGATCACTCTCGGTCGTACCAACCCCGCCCATCTGCAGGCTACCCATGCAAGACCACGGATGAATTTATCCTTTGGCTTACCGCCCTTCGCCTTCGAAAAGTGCTTACAGTCCGGCGAGAACCAGGCAAGACCTACCGGATGTCCTTTACATGCCTTAACTGGATCCACCTGCCACACATCTTCACAGTAATGTTTCGTGTTCGGATGATTCGCTTTATGCATCCGAATCGCTTCCGGATCATGATTGATGGCGATATCAACGCTCTTCCCGGTTGCCAATTCGATTCCCGTGGAAGCACCACCTCCGCCGGCAAAGTTGTCCACGATCAATTCTCCGTTTATCATCTCTCGCCCTCCATATAGTCAAACATACTGATCTGCTGCGCTGTGAACCTCTGCTTTGCTTCTTTCTTTCGTTTTCTGTATTCTTCTAAATTTCTATCTTCCATTGTTCAAAAGGAACCGATGCATCTTCACTCTGGCCAGAGTTCCGACTCCTTTCCGCTTTTATAAACTCAATCCTGTCTTTTCCCGTGTTTGTTCTACATACCACTCCGGTGTATATTTTCCCGGATCTAACTGCAGTTTTACATACTCATTCGTGCAATACTCCATGATCGTATCTAATCTGCCGGTATTCTTCATATTAGACGCCATACCATAATCATCATTTAATACCGCCAGCATCAATGCAATAGATGATACATAAAGATCATCCCGCGTATTAAGATAGATCTGCTCCTCTATGCTTTTAGGTTTCTGCAGAACATCCGCATTGTTAATCTTTGCAATCAATTTATCTGCATAAGATTTTAAGACAAACTGCAGTCCCTCCTGATCAAATCGCGTTGCCTCTTTATTACATTTCTTCAAGAAGATCTCAATCCGTTTCCTGCGGAATCCATGCAGATCATATAAAAGATTAGCGATCACACAGAAAGCTATTATTCTACCATCAAGCTTTCCCTGTTCTGCTGCCCTTATTATTTCCGCATCTGGTGCTTTTCTTTTTCCCGCTTTCAATCGTTCTTTTCTCTCCCGGCGCACCGCCGCACGTCTGTCACTCATTTTCTCCTCCCATCAACAACATAACAGTTTCTCTACCCGTCTTTTCACTCTGGAAATATTCGACTGGGTAACTCCCATTATTTCTGCAATTTCCTGTTGTTTTAGACCTCTTTCGAAAAATTGCAACACCTTACTATCTGTTTTTCCTAACTGTTCTACAACTTCCAGATACATAATTCTGCTTAACGCTTCATTTTCCACAGATTCAAAAGACTTAAGCTGCTCAAGAAGAGTGATTTCTTCCCCATCTTCATTTTGGACAAGAGCCGGTGCATCATAACTGATCAAATATTCATTCATCCAACGCTTGGGCATCATTCTTGCCCTATGGTCCAATAGAATTTCGTTTCTGATGCATCTGCAGGCATAATTTGCGAAAGATCCGTTATCTGGTTGATAATTTATAGCCGCCTTGCAAAGTGCGATCGCGGCCAGATCATAATACTCTTCTACTGATTCATTCATTTTGTGGATCATAAAATAAATCAGGTTATGGTTATTTTCAACCAGCAACTTTTGCTCTTCTGTCATCATCACAACCACCCTCCAACAATCCAACCACCTTTGCACCTGCTTGGACCGGGTGACAAAAAAGGAAGCGTACCCCATATTCTTTCTCCATCGTAACCATCGCTTTTGCAAGCATTTCACCTTTTGTTGGCGGTCGTTTAGGCAATGCTATGTGCTGCCATTTTCCAAGATTGTGCATATACCTGATCTTGTTATAACGATGCAGCCGTGGATTTTGCCACTGATATAAATCATCGATGGAAGTTACCCCATCCTCATTCTCCACCAGAATGTACAACCGCACACCGTTGTTTTGAGCCAGAATACATTCATCCCGAAAACGATCATGCGATTTCCCGCAGATATTGTTAATGATCTCACCAATGCTCTCTTTGGTATCCACACTGACATTATATGTACCAAGGAAATCCATCTTTTTCGGATGCATTCCACGCCGCCCTTTCCTTTCCAGTACATCCATTACCTTTTCATCTGCAACAATATAATCTCCCACCGGCAGCGGGACCCGAATCACTTCAATGCCATTTTCATAAAACCATCTATTCTTAATAAGATGTTTTTCTTCCTTTTGTCCCATATCTTCCAATATGACCATTTCTGCTCCTTTCATCATATCGGAGCCGGCTCTTTGCCAGCCCCACACTATTTAATTAAACGGCAGCTCCTCTTCAATTCCATTCGGGATATTCATAAATCCATCATCATTGGAATTATTCGCTGCTCCAGACTGCACCGGCGGAGCACTCTGTCCACCATTACCATTCTGTGCTGCTGCCTTACTCTCGGCAAATTCCTGCTCCTCAACAATGACCTCTGTGGTATAAACCTTGTGGCCGTCTTTATTGGTGTAGCTTCCTGTCTGGATCCGTCCGACTGCCACGATCTTGGTACCCTGATGAAGATAATTCTCTGCGAACTCTGCACCTCTACCAAACACGACACAATTAATGAAGTCCGCTGTCTTGTCATCTCCCTGACGCTTATATCTTCGGTCAACTGCCAGTGTGTATCTGGCAATTGCTGTCGGTTCATTGCCGGAGCTGTATCTGATCTCCGGATCACGGGTCAGACGCCCCATTAAAATTACTTTGTTCATAAGTCATTTTCTCCTTTTAACTTGCTTTTTTATTGACAATTTCTGATATGTCTACATCATTATGTTTACACAGGGAAACCGCTACACTCAAAGCCTTTGAAAGTTCTGTATCATCCAACATATCAAGTGTTTTTGGCTTTGTCTTTTTTCCTGTATTATTCATATGATTTGTTATTCTGGCATTAAGATTAATTCCATGTTGGTATAAAAGTTCCTTTTTGAAATCCACCCATGCCTCTCTAAATCCACCGTCAACAGATATTGCATAAGCTCTTACAATAGCATTTATCATTGGTCTGTCGGCCCATTCAAGATTTTGCTGTGCAAGTAACGCATTCTCTGTATTTAGCACCTCATTTTTCTGCTGTAACTCGCGGCTTTTTTCTTTCTCCTTTTTGTACCTTGTCAGCAACTCAATTCCGAAATCCGGATTTTCCAGCATTTTATCTATGGTATTTTCTGTTGCATACATTCCATACTGACGAATTGCTGGAAGAACCTCACTTGTTACCCAATCAGTAAATCTTTCTGCCCCCTCTTTTCTGCTCTGAAAAATTGCCTTATACAAATTTGGCTCGTTTATATATAAGAGTTTTTGTTCTCCACCCTTTGTAAGGGTAGGAATACTACGCACACCCTTTTCGTTTAATCTTTCTTTTACCTTTGATGGCTGTGTAAGTTCCAATGCTTTGCACACATCAGCCAGACAAAACATAGGATTATTACCAACAGTTACCGTTCGGATTTCTCCAAATTCTGAATTTTCAAAAATTCTTACATCTCTCACTACTTTTTTCTCCTTTTCCAAAGCTATCAAATGCCTTTGTTTCTAAATCATTTGCTTTTTTCTCCATCAAAACACATAAATCCGTAAAGGCTGCAAACGCCCCCTCATATTCCTTTACATCAGCACTTCCCTCATAAATAGCAATGTACAAAGCCAACTGTAAACTGCTTACATTTTTTACCGTTCTGTTCAAATCCTCAATTTCATACGCTAATTCCTTGATAGTCATTTATGTATTCCTCCTTATGCTTACATACAAATTGTATGTATATTTGTTGTAAAGAATATAGTACAATTTGTATGTAATGTCAAGCATTTTATTATGGAGGTATAAAAATGTTTAATAAAAGACTTCGCCAAACACGCATGAAATGTGGATTTACACAACAAAACATGGCAGATAAATTAGGAATATCTTTAAATGCTTATCAAAAATATGAACAAGGTGAACGCTCTCCCTCTTTGGATTGCCTCGTTTCCATAGCCGATATTTTTAATATTTCCATTGATTACTTACTCTGTAGAGATGAATTTATCCAATCTCACGCAGCTTACGCTGATGAACATTAAACAAATCTTCCAGATTGTCCCAAATCTTAAAGTCTCCTGTTCTGCTACCTTGTTCTATTTTCTGATAGTGAACAAGACTTATCCCCAGGCTATCCGCCACCTGCTGCTGTGTCATGCCTTTTTCTTTTCGTGCTTTCCTTAAATTTTCTCTCATAACACGCACTTCCTTTCCTAAAACGGCTCCTTATTCAGTTCAATCTCCATTCCCCTGTCAGCAACATAAACATCTGCCATGCCTACAACTTCCTTTGCTCTTGCAGCAAACATCCCTGCATCGGAATTGTTGTCACTCAAATGCAACAAGACTACATTCCGAAGATCTGGACCTTTGTTTACTTTTAGAAATTCCAATGTTGTCCCCAACTCCATATGTCCCCGACATACGTGTTCATAGTTCGGTTTTTCCTGTTGTATGATTTCTTTTGAGTAATTAGCTTCCACTAAAATCTGATTGACATTTTTGAATCGCCACTTGACCAGCTCTGTGTCTGTGATATACAACAGCCGTCCCATCTCCGGATGTGAAATCAAAAATCCATAGCATTGACACTCCGATCCATCTGCGTTCGTATGCATGAATTTCCCCGCCTTATCAGTTAATTCAAAACCTTGTATGGTCCAATCCGTACTTCCAATACTCATAGTTTTTGGACCCTCATATGGCTTAAATACTGAAATTCCCATTTGCTCCAGATCCTTAACAGACTTCGCATGATCCGCATGATGATGAGTGCATACAGCACCCACCACACACGAAATATTCCAGTTCAAGGCTTTCTTAATTTCCTTGATCTGCAGCCCCGGATCTATGATCAACGTTTCTCCGTTGCCGGCAATAAGCAAATAACAGTTTCCACTGCTACCGCTGCCCAAACACTTCAATTTCATACAAATAGCCTAGCCTTTCATAAATTCCGGGACTTCTTCCTCCACAATATCAGTTGCAGAAGTCGCTTTTTCCTGTTCTGGTACTTCTTCCACGAAATCCTCTGTATTGGCATTTGCTTTGATTTCATCCTCCACGCTCTGCCGCATTTCTTCCATTGGATATTCCTTGAAATCTCCATCAATAACTTCTTCCTGCGTATAGAAGCCAAGCGTAAGTTCCGGGCAATTCATACGAGCGAAGAAAGAAGCTGCTCTGTATCGAAGCATAATCTGCGGCATTGTCTTCCATTTGCTCATGCTCTTTGTAGTCCATCCTTCTGCCTTTGCCATTTCCATATCAATTACGGGACCAGTTACTTGTCTTCCATCTTTCATTGTCCAGCACTGACAAGAATACGGCTTTCCAGCTTTATCATTCTTTTCGTCATACTGTAATTCCATGTCGTACTTGCCGCTTCCATTCACTGATGCGATAAGGAACTGCGCTGACCAGCTCGGTCTGCCCTGAATCACATATAAATTCTGCATGACCATCAAGGGACTGGTCTGCAATCTATTGGCAATATCAATGGCAACAAGTGCGTTTGCTTCGTTTCCCTGATAGTCCTTGGGTACGATCGTACTGCAAGAAAGTGCTTTTGCCATCTGACCAGCCATCAACCAGTTATCAGAACTGCCCCAAATTCCTTTGCTGAGTTCTGTGTCATGCTTTACTGCTACCTTTGTTTCTTTCTTTTCCACAATCTCTGCCGCCATCACTCATCAATCCCCTCTCCTAAAATTTTATTCAGCAAATCATCAAGCTCCCGTTCTACAGATTTATCATCGTCCCTCCTTTTCTCCGTGTTTTTCCCTCCGCAAGCAGCCTGTTCCATTTCTAATGCAAAAAACATATTAAGTATAGACTGCCTGATTGAATTACCATGCGCAAACGCTTTAATTGCATTCTGCACCAAAAGCACCAGAGATTTAACAAATCTGCCAGTTGCAATTCCCTGCTCTGACGGATCACTTACCAGCGCAATTTTGCAGCCATTTTCATCCAAAACTACAGCATTAACCATGTCGCCTGTAATGACCTGTTTCTCTTCTCCGTTTACCTCAATTTTTACTTTAACCATCTTACATTTCCTCTCTCTCTACTTTTAATTCCTTGTCATCCGTCACCTGCAGCAATACAAGCTGTCCTTTCATTGCCGGAATGTTGTATTCATTCACAGCTTCTGCATTGTCAATAAAAACAGGTGCAGTCACATCATGCATAGCAGATAATGCGTTGATAATATCCAATCCGGCTACAATACGATGTCCGGTATTCAACGAAGAGTATGGAACCCCATTTACCGTACACTCGCAACACTCTACCACGGCACCATTGACCTGCTTATCAAACAACTTCCAATTCACAATGCCAAATTTTTCGTTGACCATTTTTGAAAGGATCATCATTTTAGCTTTCATAAACTGTTCCAACAGATAGAGCGACTTCTCCTCATTCGCCACATCTTGAGCAATTTCGCGCATTTCTGTTTCCAGTTGTCCTATGCGTTCTTCTTTATCGCTATTGTCAGCTGCGATAATCTGTTTTTCCACAATGGCAAGCTCATCTTTCAATCCATTCTTTTTAATCTTCAGCTGCTGTCTCATTGCGGCACCACTATTCATCTGCTGCAATACTTTTTCTTTTTCCGCAATCTCTGAAACCAACTGCTGATATTCCTCATTATCAGAAAGATCCACATGATCCGGAAGTCGTGCAATGTCCTTTTGAACCTTTTCCAATTCTTCTTTTCTGCTCCGCAGATTCTTCTCCTCTTCCGAAATCTCCCATACATTGCTCTCCTGCTTTTCTTTCATGCTCGTAATCAGAGACTGATAATGCTTCCCCTCTTTCACAGTTTTCTCTAATCGGCAATCATGATCTTCCTGCCATTTATTCTTTCTTTCCGTCTTGGCAATCTCAAACATCTGATGCTTATTAGCAATCTGATCATCTGGCAATTTCTGATGGCACACCGGACAAAAATCATCATTTTCATCATATTCCAAATCATCTGCATAATTTTCAGCATTGATTTTCTTCCATTCATCCAATGTTTCCATTCTCTTTTTCTCATAAGCAGATATGGTCCCGGCAATTTCCTTCTTATTTCCATACAAAATTTTCAAATGAGCATTACTTTTTTCTATTTCGGATTCCAATTTCGTCTGCAAGCCGTTGAGTCGATTCTTCTCTTTTACATTTTCCTCATTGGCATTTCGCTCAATATCTGTCAACTTAAATTTCAGATCCATAACATGGTCCGTCTGCTTCTGGAACACCTCGTACTGTTCTACCATATCATCTTCTGCCTTTTCTGCAGCAATTATTTTTTCTCTAAGATCATTTTTCTGCAGTTCCAATTCGGCTATATCAATATCCGTCATTGACTTTCTAACCTCGTCAATTCTTGCCGGAATCTCCGTCTGCTTTTTCTTGTACTCAGATAACGCCTTTTTAACCTTAGCTTGCAGATCTTCCGGAGTATGTATGGATAAAGCCAGATTCAGCTCCGACAACACATCGGGGGTGGATGCGATCACTGTATCGTTATCTACACCCGGTATCATTTTCATCAGATCTTCACGCTGTTCTTTCCACTTCTTATTTACAAAAGCCTGTGGATTCGTCAGCAGTTGAAAAAGATCTTCATCAATGATCTCTGCCACAAATGCCTTATAGTCCTTTTCTTTCTTGGGTACACCATCAATCTCATAAAGGTTGTCATTCCCCTGCAGTGTTGCCTCCAAAGCTCCTCTCTTTTTCACCCAATTCTGTTTCTGCACCTTGGTTAATTCATACTCCCTGCCATCAACATCCAGTGTTGTGACAACTTTAATTTCTACATGATCAATAGGATTTCCGAAAGCATCCAAGGGGCGCATCTGGAACTTGGTATCACCTAAACTGTTTTTGTTAAACAGACACCACATAAATGCATCTTCCACTGTGGTTTTTCCAACCGCATTCTGCCCGCTGATCTTTGTTATATGACCAAACTCAATCGTCTGGTCCTTTACTTTCTTGAAGTTTTCCATGTGCAACTTCTTCAATGTTATTTTCACTTTGCAATCTCTCCTTTTCCGTGCTACAATGCACTTGTATGTGATGGACTTTTACGTCCTTTGTTTTTGGCTCATGGGTACTGCAATACCTATGGGCCTATTTTTTAGGCGGAAGCTGAATCTGCAGAATAGCCGCAATCTTTTCCACCTTGCCGTGCTCATTGTTTCCATCAGCCACAACCTTTGCGATTGCTTCAATCAGATACTCTTTACACAGCAAATGAGTATAATACTCTGCATCCACCTCCACTGTTGCCTGCTTTACTGCCGGTGCCTCTTTCTCTCCCTTACTAAATAACTTCATCACACATTGTCTCCTTTCTGCTCTGTAAGCCTCTTAAAAATTTGTTAATAAAATACTGCTGCCCCTTACCAGTCACCTTTGTAGTGCGGTTGATCCGGACAGATCCATCCGGGTTGTTGACGGTACTCTCCTTAATATCGAAAAGTCCCATTTCCATTGACTTCTGCGTCGGCATGTTCCAGTCAGAGCCTTTTCGCTTGATCAGATAACCGTTTTCACGAAGCCACTCGAATAATCGCTTCTGACCAATATCAACGCCATTCTGTTTCAACAACTTTGCCATGTCTCCGACAAGAATAGATGTGTGACTGGCTGATACCGCATCAGCAAAAATTTCTTTTGGCTTCATGCGTTCAATCTGCTTATTCTTTTCAGCAATTTTGTTCTGTGCCACCATAAGAGCCTTCGCCATCAGTTCATCGTCTGACATACTCTCCTGTCCCGCTATGTAACCACCGTTCTTGCGGATTGATGGAAGAACTTCTGCTGTCACCCAACGCTTAAATTTCTTTGCTGTCGGAAGCTTACTCGACAAGACCAGAGAGTACAAACCAGATTCATTGATAAATGCGGTATTTTGCATTCTACCGATGGAATCCCGAATTGGGACATCATGTTTATCTTCTGAATCTATATGATCCGCTACAGCCTTTGCACCTCTTTCGTAGCCAAGAGCTTTGGCAATATCGCTTCCGCAGAACCAAACACTATTTACTCGATCTGTTACCGTTCAGATTGCTCCAAACTCAGAATTTTCAAAAATCTTTACTTCATTCACTGAATCAAATCACTTCTTTCTGTGTTATAATTTCCATATCAAAAATGATAGGGGGTGCTATTGTGGGATTAATGCCAAAACTAGAAGGATATTTTGGTACATATGACAAAGTAAAGAAAGGTACATATATGTGCACAATGTGTAACTCTACAAAACCACACATTGAGATTATTGAATCTGATAATCAAACTTTGCCAAAATGTCCTAATTGTGGCGAATCTTATTGGTCGCTTATTAACGAACAATAGGTTTCTGAAAAATTTGTTTTTCCATTTCGAGCGTCTGTTTCGTAACCTGCAAGTTATCATCCAACAGATGCTCGATTTGGTATTTCTTTTCGCAACGAATTCCATCTTTTCCAAATTGTAAAATATGCAAAATTTTCTCTCCCTTGAATTCATATGTCACCAATAGTGATGTATTTAATGAGAAAATTCGCTTCGATAATTTAAATCGTATTTTACGAAACAAATCAAGCATGTCCATATCCTTTCATTACTGTTCTGTCTTTGTAGGTTCACCAAATAACATTTTCTCCATCTCAAGCGTTTCTGCCGTTATTTGCAGTCCTTCATCTAACAAACATTTTATTTGATAATTTCTCTGAACTACTTCTCCATCTGCAAATGTCTTTGTTATCTGCAATATCTTTCTCCCGTCTGAATTCAAGCATATAATCGTGGTGCTTGGAACCCAATGGACTTCATGTTTCACAAAGTGTTTATGAAAAAAGTTTTTTACTCTATTTGCTAATTTGATCATTTGTCACCTGCTTTCTCATATACTGGAATCATGCGAACCCTATAACCCGTTATCGCATTCCTTGCATTTGGCGTAATGGTCGCAATCGTTGTTGGATTTTCTTCATCTGTCTCAACAATAATCTTGTTATATTCCCCTAATGTTTTTGCATCTAACCACTGTTCCAATTTCCCATTCTCAGCAGATCGAAACGGTACAATAAAATGTTCCTTTTCCATTTGTAGCGTTTCTTCTGTAATATTAAATTCTTCATCCAGCAGATGCTCGATTAGGTAAGTTTTGCTATCCACCTCACCAGAGAAATAATCTTTCGTCACTCTAAGTATCAATCTTCCATCAAGATTAAACGGAATAACCATTATATTGGGAATACACTGAACCTTTACAAAATGATCATCCCAAAACTCTCTTATCCGATTTTTTAATCTTTTCACTCATTTCACCTCTATTCATTATTTCCTTTCAGCAGATCAGAAATATACATTCCTGCATCACAAATAACTATATACTTTCTATATTTATAAGACACTTCATTATCAGCATCATCTCTTGAACTAACAGCATATTCAATAAGCGTTGCATCTTTTAAATAGCCGGAATGCTTCTCTTTAATTTTTACAGAATAAATATGATAAGCAATATCACATGCTGTCGCTCTAGTGTTATACATTTCGCCTGCAAGTTCATTAGAACCATACTCAACTCTATGTAAAAGAATATTCTTATTCTTATTGCATCTCATTTTGATGGAATACCCACCCGCAATGAATTTTAATATAAACATTTTCAAATTTAACTACTCTCCTCTCCACTCAATCTAGCAAAAAGCGAATTTATCCACACCTACCTCTCAAAGTAATCCAATACCTGATCCGCTATATCCTGCAATTCCCTGTACTCCTCCACAATATCCATAGGATATACCATCGTTCTTCCGTTTTCTCTGCGATATTCGTCTACTGCACCATCCACATCGTAATATCTACCGCATTCCTCCAGAATGATATGATATAGTTCTTTCAGTTCCATATCCCTACTGCGTGTGATGCACCATATTCTTGATTTGTTGCGATCGTACCAGGTTTTCTTTCTGGAAACTAAGCGTTGTAACCGTCCAATCTTTGGCTTTTCCTCTTCCTGTCTTTCAATTTTCTGCAATCTTTTATGCAGATCATTCAGCTTCCAATCAACAATTTCTTCCGGCGTCCACTGTGGCAGTTCTCTTTTCTCCTGCTTCTGCTCTACCACTTTCTGCTGGCTGATTGTCTGCTCCATTTCGTGGAAACGCTCAATATACTTTACGGTGAACTCCGTCCCCTTAATTCCTGTCATCTTATGAGCAATAAACTCACAGCCTTTCTTGGTAATGTTGTAGCATTTTCGCTCTTTTTCCTGTTCATCTAAATATGTAGATAACTTGAAATATTCAGCCAATTCAAAATTGAGTTGGCTAAAATGTTTCTCATAAGATGCGATACTTCTCAACAAGTTATAGTGAGTTTTTCCAGTCATTTCTGCGACTTCCAAAGAAGATATAGTAGCAGTTTCTAAATCATTCATTGTTGTCCTCCAATTCCACTTTTCATTTAAGTGTAATCTCCGTAATCTTACTTCTCGCGTAAGTTTTGGCTAAAAAAAATTTCACCCGCTTTTTCTGGTGGAATTTCCAACGCTTTGACCAAGCGTTCCATTGTAACAGAAGAAGGTTGCGAAACGCCACTCAAAACGCTGCACAATGTATTTCTGTTAATCCCACTCTCTTCTGATAATTTTGTAATTGTGTTCATTTCTTTTTCTGCCATATACTTTCTTAACTCAACAACATCAGTTTTATAAATACCCATTAAATCAATTCTCCTTTCTTTCATCGCCAACTTACCTGTGGCGTAAGTCAATATTATCACCATTATCCTCTCATGTCAATACTTCCTGCGTAAGTTTTTTGTATTTTTTATCGTTTACGTTTGCACATTGCGTAAGTTAGTAGTATAATCATAAACAGAAAGAGGTGATTATTATGGCATTGATAAATGACAGAATACGACAAAGACGAATTGAAATGGGTTTAACACTTAAGCAAGTTGCCGAAGAACTAGGAGTCCAAGAAGCTACTGTCCAAAGATATGAAAGTGGTGCAATTAAAAGTATCGGACATGAAACCATAATTGAATTGTCCGATATTCTTCATACCAACCCATCATATTTAATGGGTTGGAATAATAGTTTAATCAACATGGATAACGGAAAACGACTCGCCAGAATGTCTGCTATAGATCCTACAATGCTGGATTACTTTGAAAAAATCAAAGCACTCCCTCAATATCAAAAAGAACTCATTTATAGCATGATAGACAATATGAAATCAGAAAACTCTAATTTAACAAAGGCAGCAAACTCCATAGACAACGCTACTCCAGAGCAAAATAAACACGATGATGACATAATGGATAATGATGATGAATGGAAATAGGTGATAATATTTGGAATATGAAGCACTATTGAAAGAATACGATGCAACCGAACTGATTATCAAAGAAAAAGACCTCCATGGCAGCAATGGACGCATACGCGGAAATCGAATTGCTATAAAAAAAGATATATCCCTGCGTCAAAAAGCCTGCGTTCTTGCCGAGGAACTGGGACACTATCATACAACGGTCGGGGATATTCTGGATCAGACAGATGTTTCCAACCGAAAGCAGGAGCGAACCGCAAGACTTTGGGCATATAACAAGCAGATTGGTCTCTCCGGCTTAGTTCACTGTTTTGAAGCACGATGTCAAAACATCCACGAAATGGCAGACCACCTCGATGTTACCGAAGCATTTTTACAAGATGCCTTGGAATGTTACCGCCAAAAATATGGAATCTGCACATCTTACCAGCAATACACCATATATTTTGAGCCAAAGCTGGCAATATGCAAGAAACTCTAATCTGGCATAATTGACAGCATTGGTTACCAACTGGTTACCGCTTGGTTGCATAAGTAGATTAGGTTAGTATAGTAGAGGATATAGATTAGTATAGTATAAAATAATTAGAATAGTTTAGGAAAATCGAGATCAAACCAATATTCAAATTTTATTATTTGCATATTGCATCTGATTTTGGCATATGCTATAATGCCATTAGGCAAAAGAAATGATGTTTCTATCACGGAAGCACCAACGAAAGCCCCGCAGATGGCAGTCTGCGGGGCTTTCTTGTTTCATTACGGCGAAACCACACCGAGGCTAGTTGTCATTATTTATCGCTATCTAACCATTTGATGATGTAGTGGCAAACTACACCAGCCATAACAGCAATAAAAAAAGAAATGATGCTTTCTAACACTTTCACACCCCCTTTCCGTTGCCGGATTGGGAATGACAACAAGGCTATTCTATCACATTCGCTGTGGTTATGCCACAAACTTCTTATTCACATATCCCACTTTATTTTTGTATCTCACTTTCGTGTACCAGTCTTTCGAGTACAGGACTTCAACGACAGCTCCCTTTGGGATCCTGCAGTGCGATCCTGTCTTTTTCGAAGAAGCTTTCCATAAAAGAGCTCCTTTCTCACGTTTCACCGTCTTTTTCCATGTTTTCTTGAACTTCTCCGGAGTGCCATACGCTGCTTTCAGCTGTGATGTAGTGCTTCCCCATTTTGTCAGATAGAAGTGTGGAGTATCTACGATTGATTTCCAGTCACCGCCCCAGCCCAAACCAATGTCCTTGGCAATGACTGCCACCTTGCGGATCGTGGCTGTATCATACAGGAGCTTGCGGTCATTGATTGCAATATCAAACGCAACTCCCCACATGTGCTGACTGGAATACGTGCTGCCCTTAGCGTTGGTGACGATCTTACCGGGAGCAGTTCTTCCCTTGGCATATAATGCATCCTGATATTCCTTACTGCGGAACCCCTCCGTAATAATCAGATAGATTCCTTTCTTTGCGCATTTTTTCAGCAACACTGTCAGTTTCTGATCAAGCCACGGATGCAGCTTGGATCTGTCAATTCTAATGTCATGTTCTTTCTTCATAGTCTGTTTCCTCCATTTCTGTATCTTCCTTCAATATATTCCCTTCGTGTTCCACTGTGCCCTTCAGCACGGCAATGACCTTCGTTAGAAATGCCGGTACCTTCACTCCCATTCGCCCGGCGTTCTCCGTGATGCTCAAGCATTCGTTCAGGATAAACCACGCCGTCACAAGCGTGGAGAAGAACATCGTCATCGGCAACGTAACCGATAAGATCCCTGATAACTTATAGATCAGGAAGTCCACGATCATCGATGCTACGATGACAAGAATGTAACCGAACTTTTTGAAAATACCGATCATTCCCTTTCTGCTGCTCCAGCCGTACTTGTCATCATCCGGATGTTCCACCGCCTCCTTGGCGCTGGCAGCCATACCGGCGAGAAAATCAATGATCATTGCTGCAGCTACCGCCACCAGCATCCAGCCGAGCAATCCACACTTTGATGCAATTGCCGCCGTAATTGTTGACAGCCCAAGCTGGGCTGCATAGATTTGTAATTTGTCCATAATGTACCTTCCTTTCCGCCTCTTTAGGCATAAAAATAAGGAGCTAACGCTCCTTAAATTATCAATTCTCATTCTTTAATCAATCATTTCCTATTTAATATAGATCTGTGCTGATCCATTAGCAGGAATGGTTACCGGATTATCAAGAACCAATCGAGCTAACATGATAAGATTTGTTGCACTCACACCATCATCAACAGGACTGTAACTACTAGCTGTTAGTCCTGTGAATGCCCCTAATTCACGAACAACAACTTCCTCCTCATTCCAATTCTGAATTGTCAGTGTTACATATTTATCGAATTGTGTTCCAAAGGAAAAACTTAACAAAGTAACATTATCTAGCCCGTTTTTTAATGCATAGTCATTTTCTGATTCCGCTGTATCTCCTGAGCCAAAAAAGATGGTCGTTTGATGTGTTGTTCTATATTTGACGTTATCATTTATGATATGCGAGTATAAAAGATCACTTGTTGCTGACGGTTTACTTGTTGTTGTTCTCATGACATTTAAAAATGGAAAAATGGTGTTAGAATATAAATAGTACAAGTCAAAGTGAGAGCTTTTCATTCCGTCGAT
>ERZ773115.1231-NODE-1231-length-24290-cov-6.768021_pt1 | contig 24290 bp, 20 predicted proteins | sample MGYA00511116_ERZ773115 | MGnify/ENA primary metagenome ERZ773115 (study PRJEB29015, sample SAMEA2737869) | human gut metagenome | biome: human gut; feature: human-associated habitat; material: faeces | place: China | collected 2012 ... | reverse complement strand
GGCGGCCTATGCCGCCGGCTTTTTTGAGCCATAGGGAGAATATGATGAATTTATGTGATATTGAGACAATCCGAGCGGTTCTGGGCCGTCACGGATTCCATTTTTCTAAATCGCTCGGACAGAACTTTCTGACAGACGAAAGCGTGCCGCGCCGCATCGCGGAGATGAGCGGTGCTGCCGAGTGCGGAAACGCGGTTGAGGTCGGCCCGGGCATGGGCTGCCTGTCGGCGGAGCTGTGCCGGCGTGCGGATAAGGTCGTAGCGGTCGAGCTGGACCGCGCTCTCATGCCGGTTCTGGCAGAGACACTTGCGGATTACGATAACTTCGAGGTCGTGCACGGCGATGTGCTCGAAACCGACCTTGCCGCGCTCTGCAAGGAGAAATTCGGTGACGAAAAGGTGATCGCGTGCGCCAATCTGCCGTATTACATCACCACACCGGCGATTACGGCGCTGCTCGAGAGCGGCGCGTTCGAGCAGGTGACGGTCATGGTGCAGAAGGAGGTCGCGCAGCGCATCTGTGCAGAGCCGGGCACGGCGGCGTACTCGGCGTTCTCGATTTATGTGCAGTACCACGCCAAGGCGGAAATTTTGTTTGATGTTCCGGCGGACTGCTTTGTGCCCAGACCTAAGGTGGATTCGGCGGTGCTCAAGCTCGTGCCGCTCGACAAGCCGGCGGTTGAGACCAAGGACGAAAAGCTGTTCTTTTCCCTCGTGCGCGCAGCCTTCAATATGCGTAGAAAGACGCTCGTGAACGCGCTCGGTCCGGTGCTCGGCTCATCGATGAGCAAGGAGGAGATCACCGCACTCGTAGAAGCAGCCGGTCTGGATGCCCGCGTTCGCGGTGAGCGGCTCAGCCTCGCGGAGTATGCGAAACTGGCAGATCTCGCGGCGGAAAAACTCAGTAATTGAGAATTGAAAATGGATAATTGAAAAGTGGAAGAGCCCGTTAAGGTTCCTGTTTTTCAATTATCCATTTTTTGTATTATAATTTTCAATTCTCGACTTTCCCATTTCAATTTCCAACCGCTTCCCGTATTCGAACCAACTTTGTCAGCAGTCCTTCCAGTAAGTCGAGTTGCAGCATGTTCGCACCGTCTGATTTGGCTTTAGAGGGTTCCGGATGGGTTTCGATGAATAATCCGTCAGCTCCGACGGCAATGGCTGCTTTGGCTATCGTTTCGATCAGGGTAGGGAGTCCTCCTGTCACACCTGAAGTTTGGTTGGGTTGTTGCAAGGAGTGGGTAACGTCCATGATAACGGGATAGCCAAACTGCTGCATTTGAGGAATACCCCGATAATCGACAACCAGGTCCGTATATCCGAATGTAGTGCCTCTTTCCGTAATCATGACGTTGTCATTTCCGGCATCGGCTACTTTTTGTACGGCAAATTGCATGGCTCCCGGCGAGAGGAACTGTCCTTTTTTGATATTGACAATTTTCCTTGTCTTGGCAGCAGCTACCAGCAGGTCCGTCTGCCGGCAGAGGAAAGCAGGGATTTGCAGGATATCCACATACTCGGCAGCCATTGCAGCTTCAGCTGTTTCGTGAATATCGGTTACAGTCGGAATACCGAACGTGTCGCCTACCCTGCGGAGTATTTTCAGTGCTTTCTCATCGCCAATGCCTGTGAAAGAATCCAGCCGAGAACGGTTGGCTTTCCGGTATGATCCTTTGAATATATATGGGATATTCAGCTTATTCGTGATACCGACTACTTTCTCTGCAATACGCAATGCCATATCTTCTCCTTCGATTGCGCAGGGACCTGCCATCAGAAAGAAATTGTCTCTATTCTTTAAATCATTAACTGTTATCATAATATGATTGTTTTGTTTCAAAATTGGGTAGATTTGAATTGTAAATGCTGATTTGTCAGTCTAAATATTCTTATAATTTCAATAACTCCAATATCTTCTCTATCTTTTCTTCTGTCGGCAATGTAGCATCTATCCAATGGATGGTGCTTCCCCGGCGCTCCATGCCTCTGAACCAGGTCATTTGCCGTTTGGCAAACTGGTGTATGGCGATCTCCAGTTGGGAAACCATATCTTCATAAGACAGTTTGCCTATTATATATAAAGTAAGATATTTATATTCCAGTCCGTAGTAGATCAGATCTTCCGGCTTAACTCCCGAGTCGATGATCTTCCGCACCTCGTTGACCATCCCTTCGTCCAGGCGGACACGCAAGCGGCGGGAGATCTTTTCGCGTCGTAGCTCCCGGTCTATGTCGATACCGATGATCAGGCTGTTGATTGGATCATATTCATTGACATCCGGAGCTTCGTTCTTATAATACTCTTCGATTTCAATGGCCCGGATGGCCCGTTGGGCGGTATCCACATCTGTCTTATTATGGAGGACCTTGTAGCCGGCAAGTATCTGCTCCAATTCCGGGAGCGATTTATCTTTCAACGACTCGCGCAGCCCAGGGTTCTGGGGAACATCCAAGAGTCTATATCCTTTCAGTACGGCTTCAATGTACATACCTGTACCACCGCATAGAATCGGCAGTTTCCCTTTTTTTCGGATTGTTTCATAAGCTCGGAAGAAATCATGCTGGTATTCGAATACGTTATATTTATATCCCGGATCGCAGATGTCGATCAGATGGTAAGGAATCGTTTTTCCATTTACTGTATAGTCGGCCAGGTCCTTTCCTGTCCCGATATCCATTGAACGGTAAATCTGTCTGGAATCGGCGCTGATGATTTCCGTGTTCAGTCGGGCAGCGAGTGCAGCGGCAAATGTTGTTTTACCGGATGCTGTCGGCCCTAAAACAGTGATAAGTTGATAGGTATCCATAGTGATACAAAGATACAAAAAAAAGCCGCAACCCGAAGGATGCGGCTTTCAAACTATATAATCTTGATTGATTAGCAGTTTACAGATGCCATATGAGCGATCAGGTCAAGAACCTTGTTAGAATAACCGATTTCGTTATCATACCAAGAAACAACCTTTACGAATGTATCTGTTAAAGCGATACCAGCTTTAGCATCGAAGATAGAAGTACGAGTGTCACCTAAAAAGTCAGAAGAAACTACTGCATCTTCAGTATAACCCAGTACGCCTTTCAGTTCGCCTTCAGAAGCTTCCTTCATTGCAGCACAGATTTCAGCGTAAGTAGCCGGTTTAGCCAAGTTAACTGTCAAGTCAACAACAGAAACGTCCAGAGTCGGAACACGCATTGACATACCAGTCAGTTTACCGTTCAGTTCAGGAATAACTTTACCTACAGCCTTAGCAGCACCTGTAGAAGAAGGGATGATGTTGCCAGAAGCAGCGCGGCCACCTCTCCAGTCCTTCATAGACGGACCATCAACAGTCTTCTGAGTAGCAGTTGTAGAGTGAACAGTTGTCATCAAACCGTCTGTGATCCCCCACTTGTCATTCAGAACCTTTGCGATAGGAGCCAAGCAGTTAGTAGTACAAGAAGCGTTAGAAACGAACTGAGTACCTTTAACGTAAGTCTTTTCGTTAACACCGCAAACGAACATTGGAGTGTCATCTTTAGAAGGAGCTGACATTACAACATATTTAGCACCAGCTTCCAAGTGAGCCTGAGCTTTTTCTTTAGTCAAGAACAAACCAGTAGATTCTACTACGTATTCAGCACCTACTTCGTTCCAAGCCAATTCTTTAGGATCTTTGCAAGCTGTTACACGGATTTCTTTACCGTTAACGATCAATTTGCTGTTTTCAACATCTGCTTCGATAGTTCCGTTGAACTGACCGTGCATAGTATCATATTTCAACATGTAAGCCAAGTAATCTACTGGGCACAAGTCGTTAATACCTACGATCTGGATATCGTTTCTGTTCTGAGCTGCGCGGAATACGAAACGGCCGATACGACCGAAACCGTTAATACCTACTTTAATCATTTTGTTTAAATTTTAAAGGTTTTATAATACAATTTTAAAACACTCACTTTTTCAAAATCAATCACTGGAAATTTCAGAATCATATCATCCGTTCTTTCCCGATTGCGTTGCAAAAATAAGAATTTCTTTTTGAACTTAGGCACGAAAAGTATTAAAATTAAGAAAAAATCAAGACGTTTTTTCAGCAAATTTCCTTGATACCTCAGTAAGAAAGGATGTTTTATAGCATTTTGCAATCCATAGTTTACACGTTGCTTGAATTTCATCCAGCAAAACCTTCTACACAATGCCCCCCAAAAACATACGTTACAAAGTTTTTGATACATTTATTTCTTTTTAGGAAAAGACAAAAGCCCTCTCTACATGCTCTCTAACCAGACTTTTTTCTACACCTTATTTATATTATGCCAAGAAGAAATTATCCATCTACATACTTCATATCCTCATTTCCGTAATATTTTGTAGCAAAAATGCCTGCCCCTGGATATTTCAACTAAAAGTTCTCGATATCTCTAAAAATTTTGTACAAAGGTTTTCTACTTTCGTACAAAAAATAAAAAAATATCGAGATGTTTTTCATAAAACATGCCCAGGTTTTTTGCAAAGCACTTGTAGTATTTATAAAAAAATATGAGTATCTTTGCACGCATAGAAAATCTTACAGATAGAATAAATATATGCAGGAAAAAATTATTATTCTCGACTTTGGCTCACAAACCACGCAGCTTATCGGCCGCCGTGTACGCGAGCTGAACATGTATTGCGAGATTGTTCCCTACAACAAGTTTCCACACAATGACCCGTCGGTTATCGGAGTTATCCTGTCAGGAAGCCCATTCTCTGTTTATGATGAAAAGGCTTTCAAGGTTGATCTGACTGATATCCGAGGCAAATATCCTATTTTAGGTATTTGCTATGGTGCACAGTTTATGGCTTATACCAACGGTGGAAAGGTAGAACCTGCCAATACTCGTGAGTATGGCCGTGCACACTTGGCAACGTTCGATCATGAGAATCCCTTGTTGAAAGGTATCCGTGAACACTCTCAGGTATGGATGAGTCACGGAGATACAATCACAGCTATCCCTGAAAATTTCGAAATCATCGCTTCTACCGACAAAGTTGCTGTAGCAGCTTATCAGGCTAAAGGAGAAAAACTTTGGGGTGTGCAATTCCATCCGGAAGTATTCCACAGCGAAGATGGTACTCAACTGCTGAAAAACTTCGTGGTTGACATCTGCGGCGGAAAGCAAGACTGGAGTGCTGCATCATTTATCGAAACAACCGTAGCCGAATTGAAACAGCAATTGGGCAACGACAAGGTTGTACTCGGTCTGAGTGGCGGTGTCGACTCATCAGTAGCAGCCGTATTGCTGAACAAAGCGATCGGTAAAAACCTGACCTGTATTTTTGTAGACCATGGTATGTTGCGTAAGAATGAGTTCAAGAATGTTCTTCATGATTACGAATGTCTTGGTCTGAACGTTATCGGTGTAGATGCAAGCGAAAAATTCTTCAGTGAACTGGCAGGCGTAACCGAACCGGAACGCAAGCGCAAGATTATCGGTAAGGGCTTTATCGATGTGTTCGATGAAGAAGCTCACAAGATAAAAGATGTAAAATGGCTGGCTCAGGGAACTATCTATCCTGACTGCATCGAATCTCTGTCAATTACAGGTACTGTAATCAAGAGTCACCACAACGTAGGTGGTTTGCCAGAAAAAATGAACCTGAAACTATGCGAACCTCTTCGCCTGCTGTTCAAAGACGAAGTTCGTCGTGTAGGTCGTGAATTAGGCATGCCAGAGCATCTTATCACTCGTCATCCGTTCCCGGGACCGGGACTTGCCGTACGTATCCTCGGTGATATTACACGCGAAAAAGTACGTATCCTGCAAGACGCCGATGATATCTTTATCCAAGGTTTGCGCGATTGGAAAGTAAAAGATGCAAACGGCAATGAAACAGCTCTTTACCATCAAGTATGGCAAGCTGGTGTTATCCTGCTTCCAGTACAAAGCGTTGGTGTAATGGGTGATGAACGTACTTACGAACGTGCCGTTGCATTGCGCGCTGTCACAAGCACTGATGCCATGACTGCCGACTGGGCTCACCTGCCTTACGAATTTATGGCAAAAGTGTCAAATGACATCATCAACAAGGTAAAAGGCGTAAACCGCGTTTGCTACGATATTTCTTCAAAACCACCCGCCACAATCGAGTGGGAATAAAAGAATAATATCCCAGTCCAAGCACAGATTACACGAGTTCCTTTCAGGTAAAAACATCTGATAAATTCGTGAAATCTGTGCTTTATTTTTCACCTTATTTTAGTATCCAGAAACAAAAGAAACATCATGTACACAAAATATATGGCATATCTTCTGTCGGGACTACTCTTGAGTACCCAGACAAGTCCCTGTATGGCAATAACAGATGAGCCAAAAGCATCGACAAACATACAAAAGAGTCAATGGAAAGGAAAAAGAGTCGCCTTCCTGGGTGATTCCATCACCGATAAAAAGCATGTAGGAACCACCAAAAATTATTGGCAATATCTGGCAGAAATGCTGGGGATCGAACCTCTGGTTTATGGTATCAATGGCAATCAATGGAACGGTGTATTGAAACAAGCACAGAGGCTGAAAGCAGAAATCGGAAATGAAGTAGATGCCATTATCATCTTTGCCGGGACAAACGATTATAATGCCGGAGTTCCCTTAGGAGAATGGTATACGTTCAGCTACGAAGAAACAACTATAAAAGGTGGAGGAAAAGAAGTACGCAAGAGAAGAAATACCGATCTGAACAGCAATACATTCCGTGGTAGAATCAATGAAGCCCTCAGTTACCTGAAACAAAACTTTCCCGACAAACAAATTATTTTAATGACTCCAATACACCGGGCTCAAGCACGTTTCAGCAATGAAAACATTCAGCCAGAGGAAGCCTTTCCCAATAAACTAGGATTATACGTAGACGAGTATGTAAACGTCATAAAGGAAGCCGGAAACGTATGGGCTGTTCCAGTAATAGATTTAAACAGCATCAGCGGATTATATCCAATGTTTGACACCCATGCCCAATATTTCCACGATGAAGTGACTGACCGCCTTCACCCTAATGCAAAAGGACACTACCGTATGGCAAAAGCTATCATGTATCAACTACTGGTCTACCCTGCCGATTTTGAATAAAGGACATACAGCTTATAATACAGACGGGCTCATGCAAACCGCTTTCTTTGTAAAGCATACTGCATGAGCCCGTAATATTTTTCAACAGAAGAATGATCAGAAAGGCAAATCATCTTTCTCATCCGATGCAGCAAAGTCAACCGGAGCAGCCGGTGCAGCATTCATCGGAGGAAAAGGAGCATCCATAGGCGGCATCTGCTGAGCAGCAGAAACGCGTTCTACCTTCCAGGCACGGATACTATTAAACCAACGTCCCTGCCATTCACGAGCATCTATATCAAAAAAGACATTCAATTCTTCACCTACCTGAATATTAAACTGCTGTATCTTGTCTGCCCCAAACACATCAAAACACATCCGACGAGGATACTGGTCGTGAGTTTCGATGACATATTCCTGTACCTTCCATTCATTACCACTCTTAGAAACACCACCTCTGGGTTCAAGAACTGCTATAACTTTTCCTGCTAATTCCATATTTTAAGTTTTTAAATCGGTCACGAAATTACGCTTTTCCGAAGAAGAAAACTAATTTTTACCCTCTTTTTTGCAATGCATCTACAATCTTTTCGTAACTTTGGCAAGATTAACAGCACACTGCAAAGTGCTTTATTATCCGGACAAAAACATTCGTCCGAAAGACATATTTTGATATAATTTAGAAAATAATTAATATACGAAAGACCATGAAATTTATTGTTTCAAGTACAGCCTTATTCAGCCACTTACAGGCTATCAGTCGTGTTATCAACTCAAAAAACTCATTACCGATATTAGATTGTTTTCTTCTGGAATTACAAGACGGAACACTGTCGATGACTGCTTCCGACAATGAAACCACATTGTCTACTTCCATCGAAGTGAACGAGTTCGATGGCGACGGCCATCTTGCCGTTTCATCAAAAACGCTACTGGAAGCTCTGAAAGAAATTCCTGAACAACCATTGAGTTTCCAAATTAACCCAAGCAATTTGGAAATCACTGTACAATACCAAAACGGTAAATATAGTTTAATGGGACAGAATGCAGACGAATATCCGCAAACACAGGAACTGGGCAGTAATGCCGTACAAGTCAACATTCCTGCTGATGTCCTCATGGGTGGAGTAAACCGCAGCATCTTTGCAACAGCCGACGACGAATTGCGTCCGGTAATGAATGGTATCTATTTTGATATAACTCCGGAAGACATTACTTTGGTAGCTTCTGACGGTCATAAACTAGTTCGCTGCAAAACATTTGCTGCGCATAGTGATGAAAAAGCTGCATTCATTTTGCCTAAGAAGCCTGCAAACCTACTTAAGAACCTGTTGCCGAAAGAGCAAGGTGATGTACAAATCGGTTTCGACGACCGCAACGCTTCATTCACGTTAGAAAATTACCGCATGGTCTGCCGTCTGATCGAAGGACGTTACCCTAATTACAATTCGGTAATTCCTCAAAACAATCCACATAAAGCAACCATCGACCGTGCTGCATTTATCAGCGCATTACGTCGTGTTTCTGTATTTTCTTCTCAGGCCAGCAGTCTTATCAAACTGAGTCTGTCTGAAAATCAGATGAAAATCTCAGCACAAGACATCGACTTCTCTACCTCTGCAGAGGAAACAATCATCTGCCAGTATGAAGGCAATGCTATGAGTATCGGATTCAAGTCATCATTCCTGATTGACATCCTGAACAATCTTTCTGCACAAAATGTAGTTATCGAACTGGCAGATCCGTCGCGTGCAGGAGTCATCGTACCGGAAGAACAGGAAGAAAATGAAGATATCCTGATGCTGCTGATGCCGATGATGCTGAACGACTGATAAAAAACTAACTTCAGAGCTATTTAAAGCTTAAACAAAAATATTGTATATGAAACTGAATTTAAAGAACCCGTTGGTTTTCTTCGATCTGGAAACGACGGGAACGAACATAAATACAGACCGTATAGTCGAAATTTGCTACCTGAAAGTATATCCTAACGGAAACGAGGAAAGCAAAACAATGCGTGTCAATCCGGAGATGCATATACCGGAAGCTTCTACTGCCATCCACGGTATTCACGACGAGGATGTTGCCGACTGTCCGACATTTAAGGAAATAGCTAAAGACATTGCTCGCGACCTGGAAGGAGCAGACATTGCCGGATTTAACTCCAACCGTTTCGACGTACCGGTGCTTGTCGAAGAATTTTTACGCGCAGGTATAGACATTGACCTTACCAAACGTAAATTTATTGATGTACAGGTTATTTATCACAAGTTGGAACAGCGCACTTTATCAGCTGCATATAAATTTTATTGCGGAAAGAATCTGGAAGATGCCCACACCGCTGAAGCAGACACACGCGCAACTTACGAGGTGCTGAAGGCTCAGCTTGATCATTATCCGGACGTATTGGAAAATGATATCAAATTCCTGTCCGAATATTCTACTTATAGCAAGAATGTAGATTTTGCAGGACGTATTGTATTTGATGACAACGGTGTAGAAGTGTTCAATTTCGGTAAATACAAAGGAATCTCTGTAGCAGAGGTATTACAGCGTGATCCGGGATACTATGGCTGGATATTAAACGGAGACTTTACACTGAATACAAAGAATGTATTGACAAAAATCAGATTGCGCGAAAGCGGATTGGTGAAATAAGTATAATGAAAGGGAAAAAAATAGTATTAGGTATTACAGGCAGTATTGCAGCCTACAAAGCTGCAGTACTGACACGCTTGTTGATAAAGAAAGGCGCAGAAGTACAAATCGTCATCACCCCGGCCGGAAAAGAATTTATTACTCCTATTACACTATCGGCACTGACTAGCAAACCTGTTATCAGTGAATTCTTTTCACAACGCGACGGAACATGGCACAGTCACGTCGACTTAGGACTGTGGGCTGACGCAATGGTCATAGCTCCTGCCACAGCTTCCACCATTGGTAAGATGGCACATGGTATTGCAGACAATATGCTGGTCACAACTTACCTCTCGATGAAAGCTCCGGTATTCGTTGCTCCGGCAATGGACCTGGATATGTTTGCGCATCCCTCTACTCAACATAATCTGGATATCCTCCGTTCATACGGAAACCATATCATCGAGCCAGCTTCGGGCGAACTGGCCAGCCATCTGGTTGGTAAAGGAAGAATGGAAGAACCTGAAAAAATAGTAGAAGCACTGGAAAACTTTTTTGCCAAACAAGAAGATTTGAAGGGCAAAAAAGTAATGATAACAGCCGGTCCTACTTACGAAAAAATAGATCCGGTACGTTTCATCGGCAACTACTCTTCCGGAAAGATGGGTTATGCACTGGCAGAAGTTTGTGCTGAACGTGGTGCGGAAGTGACACTAATCAGTGGTCCTGTAAACCTGAATGTATCTCATCCTAACATTCACCGCATAGATGTAGAAAGTGCAGAGCAAATGTATCAAGCAGCCAAAGAAGCATATGCTCAGGCAGATGCAGGTATCCTCTGTGCTGCCGTTGCCGACTTTACTCCGGAACAAACTGCCGATCATAAAATAAAGCGTGAGAAAGACGATCTGGTATTACGTCTGAAGCCAACTCAGGATATAGCTGCTGCACTTGGAAAAGAGAAAAAGCCACATCAGCTCCTGGTCGGATTCGCATTAGAAACTAATGACGAGATTCTGCACGCCCAAGATAAACTCGTACGGAAAAATTTTGACTTCATCGTACTCAATTCCTTGAACGATAAAGGTGCCGGCTTCCGTTGCGATACCAATAAAATTACCATCATCGAACGACAAGGAGAAACTCCTTATCCACTAAAAGGGAAAAAGGAAGTGGCTGAAGATATTATTGACAAACTTGCCTCTATACTTCACTAAGCTCACCGAAAGGAATACATATGTTACAGTCCATTTACATACAAAACTATGCATTAATCGACAAGCTGGATATCAATTTCACATCCGGCTTTTCGGTTATTACAGGTGAAACAGGAGCCGGAAAATCTATCATTCTGGGAGCTATCGGATTATTATTGGGACAGCGTGCTGATGTAAAAGCGATTAAAAATGGAGCATCAAAATGCATTGTCGAAGCCCATTTTCATATTTCAAATTATGGAATGGAATCTTTTTTTGCTGAAAACGATATCGAATATGATCCAGAAGAATGTATTCTCCGCCGGGAGGTTTCAATAAATGGTAAAAGCCGCGCCTTTATCAATGATACTCCGGCTTCGCTGGCACAAATGAAACTTTTGGGCGAAAAATTGATTGATGTGCATAGCCAGCATCAGAACCTGCTCCTTAACAAGGAAGGATTTCAGTTGAACATTCTCGACATTCTGGCACAAGATGACAGACAGCTCGTTCAATATCAGCAAGTATATACCGACTATAAACAGGTATGTCGGGAGCTGGATGATTTTATCGCACAAGCTGAAAAAAGTCGCCAAGACGAAGATTATATTCGTTTCCAACTGGAACAGCTGGAGGAAGCTAACCTACAAGAAGGCGAACAAACAGAATTGGAGCAAGAAGCAGATACGTTAAGTCATGCGGAAGAGATAAAAGCCGGACTATATAAAGCCGAACAGCTGATTGACGGAGATGAAGGCGGTGCACTTTCACATACCAAAGAGTGTATGCAAACCCTGCAAGCCATATCACGTGTATATGCTCCTGCCTCCGATTGGGCTGAAAGACTGAACAGCTGTTATATTGAGCTGAAAGACATTGCACACGATTTATCCGGAGCTGAAGAAGAAATAGAATTTAACCCTTCACGACTGGAATATGTAAACGAGCGGCTGAATCTGATATATAGCCTTCAGCAAAAACATCGGGTAGAATCAACAGAAGCACTTATCGAGCTAACAGCACACTATCGACAGCAACTGGATGCTATTACTTCATTCGACGATCGCATTGCTGAATTGAATCAGCATAAGGAGAAGCTGTATAACGCTGTATTGGAACAAGCCTCCCAACTAACAGCACTTCGCACTGCTTCTGCACGACATATAGAAGAGCATATGAAGTCCCTACTCGTCCCGTTGGGTATGCCCAATGTACGTTTTGCAGTAGAGCTTACTCCACGCAAAGAACCAGATACCAACGGGATGGACAGCGTGACGTTCCTTTTCTCAGCCAACAAAAACGGAACTTTACAAAATGTGGCTTCCATTGCTTCCGGTGGCGAAATTGCTCGTGTAATGCTTTCCCTAAAGGCTATGATTGCCGGAGCTGTAAAATTACCGACCATCATTTTCGATGAAATCGATACAGGCGTTTCCGGCTCTATTGCCGAAAAAATGGCACTCATCATGCAAGATATGGGACGTCAGAACCGTCAGGTTATCAGCATTACCCATCTTCCGCAAATTGCAGCACGAGGCATTGCGCATTATAAGGTATACAAAGAAGATACAGAAACAGGAACAAACAGCTACATTCGTCTGCTGAACAATGACGAACGTATAAAAGAAATAGCCAACATGTTAAGTGGAAGTACGCTGACTGAGGCCGCACTGAACAATGCACGTGCACTGTTGGAAGGAAATTCAAATCTTTAAACGAAATTAGAAAACAGCATATGATTGAAAAAAATGAAATGATATTCGGCGTAAGAGCCGTTATAGAAGCCATACAGGCAGGCAAGGAAATCGATAAGGTACTGGTAAAAAAAGATATCCAAAGCGACTTATCGAAAGAGCTTTTTGCTGTATTAAAGGAAACATTCATCCCTGTACAACGTGTACCGGTAGAGCGTATCAACCGTATTACAAAGAAAAACCATCAGGGAGTAGTTGCCTTCATCTCTCCTATTACCTACCAGCGTACGGAAGACATTGTACCTTTCCTGTTTGAACAAGGAAAAAATCCGTTGCTGATCATGCTAGACGGACTGACTGATGTACGCAACTTCGGAGCCATTGCACGTACTTGTGAATGTGCCGGAGTGGATGCTATTATTATCCCTTCAAAAAATAGTGTCAGCGTAAATGCCGATGCAATCAAGACTTCAGCAGGAGCATTGCATACCATTCCCGTATGTCGCGAAAACAACCTTACAAACACTATCAAGTTCTTAAAAGATAGTGGATTCAAAATTGTAGCAGCAACCGAAAAAGGTGACTACGACTATACCAAAGCAACTTATACTGATCCAACTTGTATCATTATGGGTGCAGAAGACACCGGTGTTCCTTACGAGCATCTTGCTTTATGCGACGAATGGATAAAAATACCTCTGTTTGGCTCCATCGAGTCACTCAACGTATCTGTAGCTGCAGGAATCCTGATTTACGAAGCTGTCAAGCAACGTGGATTCACAAATGAAGAATAAAACGTAAACGCTAAAGACACATGAAAAAGACAATACTCATATTAGCTTGTGGAATGTCTTTCCTTACAGGATTTTCACAAGAACTCCCCAAATGGGCAAATAAAGCCAAAAAGGCTGTATTCTCGGTTATCACCTACAACAAGGATAATCAAATTCTGAATACAGGAAACGGATTCTATATAGATGAACAGGGAACAGCTGTTTCCGACTACAGTCTGTTTAAAGGAGCCGACCATGCAGTCATTGTTACCGCTGATGGTAAAGAACTACCTGTAAAATATATTATGGGCGCAAACGACATTTACGATGTCGTAAAGTTCAAAACGGAATTCGACAAAAAGGCAGCAGTTTTACAACCAGCATTACAAGCTGCTACACCAGGAGAAACAGTTTACCTGCTTCCCTACTCAACACAGAAATCTGCCAACGGACAGAATGGAACGATTGCCAAGATTGACACGATAGGGAATAACTCTTTCTACTATACGTTGAATATGCAAACGACAGATAAAACTGTAAGCTGTCCGATAATGAACGGAAATGGCGAAGTACTGGGACTTATTCAAAAAAATTCTGATCCGGAAAGTAAAGAAAGCTATGCTATTGGAGTAACTTATGCTTCATCACTATCTATCAGTGCACTATCGGTAAATGATCTTACGCTAAACTCTATCGGTATAAAGAAAGGGCTTCCTGAAGATGAATCACAAGCATTGGTTTATCTCTACATGGCAGCATCTACACTCGATCGTGACAGTTACCTGGGATTGTTAAACGATTTCATCAGCCAATATCCAGAGAATCAGGAAGGGTATCTGCGCCGTGCTACCTGTTACATAAATTTCGGTGATGACAGTCACAATGCACTTGCCGAAGAAGATCTGAAGAAGATGCTCGACATTGCCAAACAAAAAGATGATGCCCATTATAATATTGCCAAACTGATTTACAGTTACCAGTTGAATAAAGGAGACAAGCCTACATATGCAGACTGGACTTTCGAACGGGCACTTAATGAAATCAATACAGCTATCCAGATAACCCAACAGCCCATCTATTATCAGGTACAGGGAGATATTTATTTTGCCATGCAGAAATACGCTGAAGCTTTTACAGCTTATGATACGGTAAACAAAAGCTCACTTGCATCGGCAGCTACATTCTATTCAAGTGCAAAAGCAAAAGACTTGATGGAAGGTGTAGACAAAAAAGAAGTCGTTGCACTAATGGATAGTGCTGTAGCACGCTTTAATAAACCATACGGAAAAGATGCAGCTCCATACCTGTATGAACGTGCGGGAGCCAAAACAGCTGTTAAAGATTTCCGGGGAGCCGTAGCAGATTACAACGATTTTTATGATGCCATGATGGGACAAGTTTCTGCCGAATTTTATCTGATCCGCACGCAGGCAGAAATGCAATGCCGCATGTTCCAACAAGCTATAAATGATATTAATAAAGCTATCGAACTGGATCCTCAAAATGTAAATTACTGGGTAGAAAAAGGAGGAGTATGTTTACGTGTCAACCAAACAGCAGAAGCAGTTCAAGCTCTCGAAAAAGCAATCTCTATTGATTCGCAAAACGCTCCAGCCTACCGTATGTTAGGTTATATTCAGGTTCAGCAGAAACAGACAGAAAAAGGTATTGCTAATCTGAAAAAGGCCAAAGAACTGGGTGATGAAGTAGCCATTGGATTGCTCGAAAAATACAGCAAATAAAAAAACAGTTAAAGGGAATTCATCAGTGAATTTCACTGGGTATAGAAAGAGCCATAGTAAACCTGTTTTTAGGAATACTATGGCTCTTCCGTTATTCATAAAAAAGAAATAATCAATGATGTTTGGTAAACATTACAAACGATCTAACTCATTAAAGTCTTGCTTATGAGTTCTACTCTTTTCTTTTCCAAATCTATAAGATATATTCAGCTTTATTTGTCTTGACTCACCCTTTCCCCAATTCCAAAGATGAAAACCTTCAAATGAACTATAATTATCCCAATTGTTAGTCCAAAACAAATCTGTCAATGATAAATTCACAGCTAACCGTTTATTCATAAACGCCCTGCCAAGTGCTATATCAATGTATCCACTTGAATCCATTTTTTCATTTGAGGCTCCAAGTCTTTTAGTTGCATACGACCCATTCATTTCCAATCGGAGTTCCCAAGGAAGACGAAATGTATTCATCATGGTAAAAATTCCAGCTATAGCATCTTTTTTAAATTTCCGGTACGTATCAAAAGCAATATCTTTATAAACGTAATAACCAACTAAGTTCAAATTCATCTCCCACCCCTGAACCGGAGTTAAGCCCTGATTAAAGGTTATCGAGAACTGTTGTTGCTTACCAATATTTCTAGGAGTCATAATTACTTTGTTAATAGACAGAGTATCAGTAATCTGCGCCTTATAATCTTTCATATAGGTATAAGCAGCGGTTACAGAAGTGTACTTATTACTATAGGTTGCACTGATCCGATAAGTTTTCTGAGGCATAAGGAAAGGATTTCCTTTCCAATACGAAAGTTCATCCAGTAAGTACTCAAACGGATTCAAATCCTGATAAGCAGGTCGGTCTATCCTACTCCCATAACTGATAGAAAGAGCCTGTTCGTCTGCTATCTGATAATTCATACTCACAGAAGGAAATATATTGAAATAATTTCTTTTGTTATTCTTATCACCCACTCCATCTACAGTAAACAAACCTCCCTCAGACCAAGTTTTTTCACCTCTTAACCCGACTTCCAAATTTATCCTACTATTCAACGGATATACATAGAGTAAATATGCAGCAAGTATTTGTTCTTTGTAAGTAAAGTCATTGGATTGCGTAACATCTATTATCTCTTTATTATCTTTTATCTCAAAAAATTTATAACCATTGTCTGCATTAACGTTAGAATATTTAATACCAGATTTTAAATCACCTTTTCCAATTTTATGTTGCTGGGCATATGCTAAAGCATAAATATGAATATTCCTACTGTTTACCGATTTATAAAGAAAATCGTTCAAAACCATCCCATCTGGCGATTGGTATGTATTAGGCTGTAAGTTACCAGAGCCACCATCAAACCATGCATAATTTGCATCAACTGTATATTTTACACCTTCTTTAGGAGTTGATACGTAATAGAGATTTGCTCCATAACGATTCCCTTTTTGCATATAATATTCGTTTCTAGCATAAAGAATCTGTTCAAGTTTATTTTGTTCCAAGTTTCTGATCTCTGTTGTTGTAATAGTCTGCCCAGGCCCAAACAAGGCATTTGCCGTAAGCTCTCCACCAACGAGATTTTGTTTATTGAATTTATATTCAAAATTTAAACTTCCGGCAATAGTCTTCCGCTTGTCTGTATCAATAGTCGGACTATAGAATTCTTTCCCCGCCTGAATACGACGCATCCCATAATCCAAGTTATAATATCCAAACTGATGATGATAATTACTTACTAGACTAAACTTACCATGTGTATAACCAAATGTTAACTCAGTATTCTGACGAATATTATCCCAATAAGATACACCATTATTTATCGAAAAGGAATAACCTTCGGAATGCTGTTGCTGTGTATTAATATTAATTATTCCTCCAGATCCTTCGGCATCATATTGAGCTGAAGGATTATTGATAATCTCTATTGAAGTTACGGCAGACGATGACATGGATTTCAGTATGGAAACCAGTTCTTCCTGTTTCATGTAAGTAGGCTTTCCATTAAAAATTATCAATACGCCATTTCTCCCACCTATACTGATATTATCGTTACCATCTACCAATATGCCTGGTGTCTTTTTTAACACATCTAAAGCAGAACTACCAGCTAAAGTAGAACTATTTTTTGGAAAAAATACTGTATTACCATTTACAATTCGTACAGACGGAGTCTGTTTTTCACCTATCACAAGTATATCGTCAAGAAGTATACTTGCAGATTGGAGTTTAATATGAAAAGTAGTATCCTGGTCAAGCTCAAAAGAAGAGGTCAAAAAGGGAATATAACCTAAACAACTGACATATAACTGAATATTTCCTTTTGCAGCGAGTTTGAAAATACCTTTATCAGACGTAATACCTTGACTTAGAGAAGTACTTGTTTGAGAATTTATTACGCTGACAACGGCAGCATCAATAGGGCGACTTAGAGAATCTGTAACCAAACCAGACAGTGTATATTCCAACCTCTTTTGTACAGAATCTGATTTCTGAATTACATAAGTTTTTTCACGTACTTTCGTATAAATAAGTGGCTTTTCTTGTAATATTATCCCTATTATATCCTCGAGGGTCTGATCTTTTGCATGAAAAGTCACATGATAAGACTCAACATCTTTATAGTCGAACAAGATATGAGTGCCACTTTCGTTTTCGAGCTTTTTCAAAGCTTCTGCCAGAGTTACATTGTGTAATTCAACATCGATAGCTTGCGTCGTTTGTGCAGTCAGGGCAGAACTACACAACAACATGAAGCAAAAGGATTGTGCTAACCGTAATTTCATAAAATTATTGTTTTAATTTATATCTGCTATCAATACGAATTACACAATATAACGGGTACCACTTTAGGAAATTATTTTCCAACAATTATCGTTCTGTCTTCAAGTACAACAGGATTTTTACTGACATAATTCAATAATTCCACAACTGAAGCCAGCGATTCATTTCGAAATGCCTTAAAATGTAAACGAGTGTTCATACAATCCTTACTTTTAAATATTACACTCACATTATACCAGCGTCCCAGTTCACACAATATTTCAACCAATGTCTGATTATCAAAATAAAAATTACCTTCAGCCCAAGATGTAATATCTTCAGTTTGCGGTATTTTGACTGTACGCAACTCTTGTTGGTTTGTCAAAATAGCCTGTTCACCAGGATGAATAAATACACTATCCGTCTTTTGTTGTGAAGTAATTTTCAAAGAACCTGAGAGCAAAGTAATTTTCATCTCTTCTGTTGAATAGTCTTTTACATTAAAAACGGTACCTAATGCCTTAGTACTCAATTTACCAGATTGGACAATAAACGGACGAAGAGAATCTTTTGCAACATCAAATAGTGCTTCGCCTTGTAGTATAACCTTTCGTTCGTTTTGGCCAAATTGAGAAGTTTCGTAAGTAAGTTGACTCTCTGCATTAAGTGCAACACATGTACCATCAGGAAGTTCAAGTCGTTTTTGCATACCTCGTGGAACATAAACTGTTGTCATTCCATTTACTGTTTCTTCTTTTACAATCTGCACTATTTGCGTTGCCTCAAAAACCCGCAATCCTCCTTCAACTTCTTTGGATAAACTAAATATAAAAAACAAAGCAATGCAAGAAGCTATCGCCAGACCTATTATTATTGGAATAATTGATGTTTTTTTATGATGACGCTCAAAAGTTCTCCATTCCTTATCAATATCAGGTTGAGGAATCTGTTGTCGAGCCAAAGATTCTTTAGCATATAATATAGTACGTGCATATCGCAAACATTCTTTATCGGAAAACAAACTTTTCAGTTCTTCTTGCGTAAAAGATGACGGATTTTCCAACGCTTCTAAAACATGAGCTAATTTATCTTCTGAATCTTGTTTCATGATACAAGTCTTTATTATAATGAATTATTATATGGTATCAGGATAATATCAAAGTTACTCTATATCAAATTCCTTCCGTATCAAACGTAAAACTTTCATAACATGCTTCTTTATGCCACTACTGCTAATATGATACTCCTGAGCAACTTCTGCATATTTCTTATTCTGAAAATAACATTGGATAAAAATACCTTTCGTGGGTTCTCCTAGTTTTTCAATAATTTTCTCGATACGTGACATTCGATATTCGTATAGTTCTGAATCATCAAATTCTTTCTGTGAGATAAGATCGTAAAGATCAGCATACTGCTGTTCTACTTTTTTATGCCGTAAGTAATCAAGACATCTGTTACGAACAAGCGTATAAAGATAGGAAGACAATGTTTCTAATTTCAACTCATGACGCTGAATCCAGATTTTTTCGAAAACATCATTTACTATATCTTTTGAATTTTCCTCGTCTGTAATAAATTGAAAAGTATAGTAGTACAACCGAGAATAATAAATCTTATAAATTATCTCAAAGTCTTCATCCGACAATGTGCGATTCTTATTTGAGAAATGAAATATTGTCATAAAATAAAAGTAACAATAAAAAGGAGCCACGACATGCTTATGCCATCCTCAATATGTTTCATAATATCAAATTAAGATATTAGCATAAATCTAAATCCACAGATTTTATACTAACAAATTTATCCGATAAGAAGATACAGACAACGCTTCATCTACACAGAAAGTTCAAAATAATATTTTACACCCAATCAATTGCCTTTAAACTTTCCCTTCAAATAGCTTCCTAAATTATTCCATAAAATTCTTACCGGATAATAGTATTTGATTGAATCAGCGTTTCAGGAGTCCTATTTTCAGATTCAATTTAAAGTAATAAACTCCGTTTTCACGCTCCAGATATCCATATTTATCTTTCTCTGTTGAACCTTTTTCTAAACGTGAATTATAGAAAAGGAAATCGGCAAAGACCTGACGGTTAGCACGCTGATAGCATAAAACCTCTCCGTCACCTGTCACAAACAGAAAACCGTATATAGCTGATTCAATTCCATTATACAATTTGGCCGGACGCATACCTGTAGCAAGTGCCAATAAAAATTCTTTTATCTTATACTCATAAAAACCGTGCTTGTTTATCAGTTCGTCCTTTATTTTTAGAGGATTCAGCTGTTTTATCGCTTCTGTAAGCTCAGATACTTTCGTAATACCATCCAGCCACATCAAACGTGTCATTTCAGCGAGCAAACGTCCCATGTGAAGATCAATCATAGAAAGATTGCTTCGAAATATCTTATCTGCTACATCGTTATATTTCAATACTCCTCCTAAGCGTTCTATCATCAGCATTCGGGATATAACGTCGTCTTCTTCACCTTCCGCATTAATTTTATTTATTGTTGGTACGGCAAATTTTACTCCTGTTTGCTCAAATTTAAAATTAGCCGTACGCCCCCCATCAAGCAATGGTAACATCATACCCAAGCGCGAACGTACACAAAAACCTGTCAGCGGAGCCGACTCATCGTAAAATGCAACACTAAAGTCGGTACGATCGTCAGTTTTAGCCTCCAAGTCATAAATAGCCACTTCATCAAGAAATTCTTCTACTCCATCTGGAGAAGTTACATCATCTTGACGACTATTACGAATAGCATGCAATATTAGTTCAGCTACTGTTTCGAAATCCTCGCGAGGAACAAGCTTATCTATCTTTTCGCCCTTTATATGGATATTATTTTTTTCGATAACATACTGACGCGTTCCATCATGTTCCTCACGCTGTACCATAGCAACAGGAATACGTTGTTGCTCATTCTTTTTTACATCAGAAGTACCGGCATACACATAACCATTTGCCAATAGGCGAAAAAATGCATATAATTCGCCCCATTCTCTTTTTGTTGCCTCAAAAGCCATATTATTATCAGTTTTAACAGGTGCAAAGATAAGTAAAACAGATGTTAATAAAAAGGTTTACATAAGATACAAATATTAAACAATGTTATACAGCAGAAAATTATATCTTTTTTGTTTGCAGTATAACAAAAAGTACCTACCTTTGCAGTGTGTTTTTCATAGTATTAGATTTAAGGTTAACAAAAGGTTGGAGTACAGCGGTACTCCTTTTTTTATGCCCATAAGTAAAGAGATTAAATTCTTATAGATATTTCTCTAAAAATCGCATATATTTGCATACGGATTGTTTTCTTCTTTTTATAATGAGTTGATTCATCCAGCACAAATTTTTCTCTAATAATATATAAATATGGAACAAAAAACTCTACTTAATGAGCATAATAAACAGGAATATCCTCCTATGCATACTTGCGAACATATCGTAAACCGTACAATGGTAAACATCTTTGGATGTGGACGCGCAGTGTCGGCACACATCGAACGAAAGAAAAGCAAACTTGATTTTGCTTTACCTAAGGCGCCTTCAGTTGAGGATGTTGAAAATATTGAAAAAACTGTCAATGAAGTAATTGCCCGCCATCTACCCGTCACAACAGAATTTATCACACAAGAGGAAGCTGTTGGAAGATTTGACTTAAAACGACTGCCAGACAATGCGTCAGATACAGTCCGAATTGTACGAGTCGGCGACTATGACGAATGTTTATGTATTGGACTGCACGTTACAAATACCTCAGAAATAGGTACTTTCCGCATTATTAGTTCTGATTATAAAGATGGGATATTCCGCATTCGCTTTAAATTAGCATAACTTAAATAACATATGAGTAAGAAAAAAACAAACTCTACAGGTTCACTGAAAGGGTTTATTCTTCTAATTATTCTTGTAGCAGGAGTTCTTTACTTCTACCAAAATAAAGACAACCCTACCATTTCCAAGCAGCTTCAGCAACAAATGAAGGAAGTTGTTGACAACACAAGTCAACAGTTAGGAAAAGAAACTTCTGAAGCAGAAGTAGATAAACGTACAATATCACAGCTGGAAATACCTGTTACGATAAAAAAACGCAATGAAATCAGACTAAATCGCACAGGATTTACCATTTCATATAATAATTTCTATAAAGTGCCTAATTGGGTTGCATGGGAATTGACACGTCAGGAAACAACCGGAAACGAAGAACGTAAAAGTAAATTTCTCCCTGATCCTGATTTGCCCGAACCACGGGTAGAACATTCTGATTACACTCACTCAGGATACGACAGAGGGCATATGGCTCCAGCTGCAGACATGAAATGGAGTGAAAAAGCAATGCAAGAGTCATTTTATATGAGTAACATTTGCCCTCAAAATCAAAAGTTGAATCGTGATGATTGGGGAGATTTGGAAAATGAATGCCGAACATGGGCAAAAAAATACAGAAATGTATATATTGTATGTGGACCTATTTATGACAGTTCTAATCCTAAACGCATCGGGCAACATAAAGTAGCTGTACCCGACCGTTTTTTTAAAGTAGTATTGATTTATAACCGCAAAAATCCGGTTGCTATGGGATTTCTATTCGAAAACAAAGCAGGACATCATAAACTGGAAAAATATATGGTATCTGTCGATTCTATAGAAACAATTACTGGGTTAGACTTTTTTTCCCAGCTTCCTGATAACATAGAAAAACAAGTAGAAGCAAATATACCAGCTTTACCTTAAAGTCCCTTATTTGACTTATCAAATAGATACTGACCTTTTTTCTGTGTTAAACAACTATATTCAATGGCGTGCTTCGGACAAGAATGATAGCACGCCAGACACATAGTACAATGACTTCCCCACTCAGGCTTACCTCTCTCCTTTAAATGTATATTACGCACAGGACAAGCCTTTTCACACAAGCCACACGAAATACATGAATCTGCCGCCTTAAAAGGCTTAGGCGACATTAAAGTATGCATAAAAAGAAAATGGATTAAATAACTTTTTATCCATGGAAATGCCCCCTCATAACAATCGATAAGCCGCGCTCTTGCAGCTAATTTACTTGATATATATTCAATTCTTTCTTTTGCTTCTCTCAACTTCTTCGATACTATATGCAACGGATCAACATCAAATCCGGGTAAAGACACATATGTATTAGGCATAATTACAGAAAATCCTGCGTTACATTCCCAACCTTTCTCTTTAATTGCTTTACAAAAAATATCAGCAGTCTTACCTGAATCATCACCGCAAGTACATACAAAAAATACATACTTAGGAGCTGAAGATAGACGAAGCAAAGAAATAAAATCCATCACAATAGTAGGAGGTGCCCATGCATAAACAGGAAAAACAAACCCTAATATTTCTCCTTCTGGCAGAGTATATTCTTCTTTCTCAATTTTCACATCTGCTATATCCTCTACCGCATCCCCCAATCTTTTTCCAAGAGATTCAGCCACCCATCGCGAATTACCTGTTCCAGAAAAATAAAATATCATATAAACTGCAATTAAAAATCAAAGGAATCACTAAAAAGCATGATAAAAAAAATAAAGCGAAGATTATATATCAAATCGATATAAAATCTTTCGCTTACTATAAAAGGAAAGCCGCACCAGAGGCGTGACGAAACTCCGATAAACATGATTTGAGAGCTCTCCCCCTTTGTAATCCACCGGCATAAATGCTACCCGAAGGCGTGGCCCGCCATTGGAAGATGAAGCTATGTCTCGGTTTTCAGATTAGTTTGATGAGTTTCCCAATCCAACTAATGCGGCTCGCTTTTCATCTCTTTCTGTATGACAAATATACAGCCTTTTTATGATATAACCAAGAGTAAGAAGAATTTTCTTTGTTAAAATTCATAAGGAATATAGTAACTGTCTGTCATTCCGATTGATTGGCTATTCATCTCTATTTACCATAGTCGGGAACTGATTCTCCCTGTCACATATAAAAATAAAAAAAGAGCCACCTCTTATGAGATGACTCTTTAATTATAATATGTCTTGTAATAACAATCTTACCGACAGTTATATTTAAGCAGCTTTTGCTTTAGCAACAACAGCCTTAAATGCTTCCGGATGATTCATAGCTAAATCAGCCAACACTTTGCGGTTGATTTCAATACCTGCTTTATGCAATGCACCCATCAATTTAGAATAAGACATTCCTTCCAGACGAGCAGCAGCATTGATACGCTGAATCCACAAAGCACGGAAATTGCGTTTCTTGTTCTTACGGTCACGGTATGCGTAGGTCAAACCCTTTTCCCAAGTGTTTTTTGCTACTGTCCATACATTCTTTCTTGCACCAAAATAACCTTTGGTAAGACCTAAAATTTTCTTTCTTCTTGCTTTTGAAGCAACATGATTTACTGATCTTGGCATAG
>ERZ773115.1222-NODE-1222-length-24383-cov-8.368053_pt1 | contig 24383 bp, 18 predicted proteins | sample MGYA00511116_ERZ773115 | MGnify/ENA primary metagenome ERZ773115 (study PRJEB29015, sample SAMEA2737869) | human gut metagenome | biome: human gut; feature: human-associated habitat; material: faeces | place: China | collected 2012 ... | reverse complement strand
GATTCGCATCGATTTCTGTCGTGCCTCACGAGTCAGCTTAGTTATAATATCATGCAGTCCAACCATTGTCAACAACAAATTTCATTTTTTTGCATTTTCTTTTTTCAACAAAGCAATTGACTTATTCTGACTCCTAAGATATGCTGAATGTATCTTTTTTCTCATATGTATATAGAAGTTGCTTTCTAGTTCTTTTCATATTAGATAGTTCTTCAATCTAATATCAACGCAACTCTCTTTGTATCCCTACAGTTATAGAAATTCATATTGATTTATTAACAATAGTTCATAAAGGAGGTTATCTTATTTTATATAACATAATTAAAAACGAATTCGAAAGATTAAAAGAATTACAGAAGCAATGATCTCTATGGCATTACATACGAATCGCGTTCCTTTTCGCTATGAATGTGCATTATCGTTAAATGGTACAAAACTTTATCCCGATTTCACAATTCTACATCCTCAATCTGGGAAGATCATATATTGGGAACATTTCGGATTAATGGATAACAAAGAATACCAGAAGGCATATCATTTGAAAATGCAACAATATATTTCTAATCAAATATATCCTTCTATAAATCTTATTACCTCATATGAAACCAATGATGCTCCTCTCACATTTGAAAAATTAGATCAAATTCTCTGCACATATTCATTAAAAGACAATTAATTCCCGCGCGGATACACTTCCCTGCACAGATCTGTACCCTTAAATGGGTACAGATCCTTCCATGTTTTTCTCCGCGCGACCATTTCATTTCTTTTGCGGGGCTTCTTCCCTTCTTTTCCCTCTCCTTCGCCCCGCTTTCTTCTTCCTCTGGGGCTTTTTTCCTGCTTTTCCTTCTTCTTCGCCCCGCTTTCTTCTTCCTCCGGGGCTTTTCACTTCTTTTTCTTCTCCTTCGCCCCGCTTTCTTCTTTCTCCGGGACTTTTCCCCTTCTTCCTCCTTCTCTTCGCCCCGCCCGACATAATACATTTCATTTCTCCACGCGTCCACACTTTCCCTCCCCTTCGCTCCGCCTTCTCTCCGCGCGCCTGCCGCACTCCCGCACTTACGAACAAAAGGAGAGGCTCCCTCGTATGCACAACACTTTGTGCACATCGAAGAAGCCTCTCCTCTTGTTCTATCATTGTCTTATTGAATTGCCTCCAACGCCTCTCTCACATTGCTGACACCGACCAATTCAATCCCTTTGATTCCCTTCGCTGCGCCCAGACAGACACTTGGAAGAATGCATCTCTTGAAACCAAGCTTGGCAGCCTCGGCGACACGCTGCTCCGCCATCGTCACACCTCGGACTTCGCCACTGAGTCCAACCTCACCGAAGCAGATCGTCTTCTCATCGATCGTGAGATCCAGTTTGCTGGATATGATTGCAAGAACGATACCAAGATCGATCGCCGGTTCATTCATACGGATTCCACCCGCGATATTGACATAGGCATCACAGTCGGAAAGCTGCATGCCAAGTCTTTTCTCCAGGACTGCAAGTAGCAGATTGACACGGTTAAAGTCCGTACCGGTTGCAGTACGGCGCGGATTATTAAAATAACTGTGACAGATAAGTGCCTGAATCTCAAGCAGGATCGGGCGTGTGCCTTCTACGGAACAAGCCACCACAGATCCCGATGCGTCCGCAGGCTTACCGCTCAACATATATTCCGACGGATTCTCCACTTCTGCAAGTCCCTCCGCGCGCATCTCAAAGACACCAATCTCATTCGTCGAGCCGAAGCGGTTCTTCACGCCGCGCAGAATGCGGTAACTCTCGTGCCGATCCCCTTCAAAATACAAGACGGTGTCCACCATGTGTTCCAGCACACGCGGTCCTGCCACAACACCTTCCTTGGTCACATGGCCAACAATAAAGATAGAGATATCCATCCCCTTGGCGATCTGCATGAGGACAGACGTTGCCTCACGCACCTGCGACACGCTTCCCGGCGCAGATCCGACACTGTCGTTGTACATCGTCTGCACACTGTCGATCACAACGATCTGTGGCTTCTGCCGCTCGATCACCTCACGAATCAGATCCAGGTTCGTCTCGCATAGTAGCTGCAGATGATCCGTAAATGTTCCGATACGTTCCGCCCGGATCTTAATCTGCTGCAGCGACTCCTCGCCCGAAACATACAATACAGACTGTCCCTGCGCCGATAGATTCCGGCACACCTGAAGCAGAAGTGTCGACTTACCGATTCCTGGATCACCACCCACGAGCACAAGCGAACCACGCACGATTCCTCCGCCGAGCACACGATCCAATTCTTTCATATTTGTACTGACGCGTTCCTCATTTGATGCCACAACAGAAGAGAGTGGAACAGGCTTCGCCTCAGAAGCTGGCTTTCTCTTCCCGGATCCGCTTAACGCTTTCCGGTCTACCAGTTCCTCAACGAAGGTATTCCACTCTTTACATCCCGGACACTGTCCCATCCATTTGGCAGACTCATATCCACAATTCTGGCAAAAAAACGCGCTCGTTTTTGCTTTTGCCATATATTATCTCTTCTCCACCTTGATTGCTACTTTGTCTGCGCCCTCAAGTTCTACACTCATGCTGAGCTTGCCGCCCAGATTAGTCTTCATGGTTCCTGCGGATTTTCCGTCGATGGAGATCTCATACTCGGTCTCCTCCTCAAGTTCCAGTGTAATCTGTGCATCTTCCGGTCCCTCTACGGTAAACGCAACCGTATTCTCTGTCTGATCAAAATCGGTTACTGCTGTACCAGGAACAGACTCATATACAAAAAGTCCATTACGCTCTAACTTCGTAATCTCCTTGAATGTCTTAACCTTGTATTTGTCACCGTTAAAGTCGTAATTGTCCAGCTTTGCCTTCGCTCCTAATGTATAATCTCCAAAGCTGAGTGTACCATTGGCCTCGGTACGGATTAATTCACTGATTGCAGCCATTTTTCTCCTCCTGTATATGACTTGTAATGCATCCCCTTACGGAATCGATCACCTTTGCACACGCATATTTTAATGTCGCATGCACACTCTCTTAAGTCGTAAATTTGATACTCAAATTATAACACTCTTGCCAGTCTGATACAATCATTTTTCCGATTCCGCATCACAATTTTTCTTCTTTCTAGTGTCGCATTTTTTATTCTAACATCACATTTTCTTTGCATCCATTTATAGCATTCTTCATAGTTTCATTCTCATCGCAATTGCCGCAAAAATGAAATGCATACACAACAAATCTTTTATCCGTCATGTATGCACTCTTATTCACTATAAATTCAACGATCAGCGCTAGTCCTTCTCCACAATTAACTCTTTATGCTTCGTCGTCACAACCACGCGATCCCCGGCTTTCACTTTGCCCGCGATAATCTCCTCTGCAAGCCGATCCTCGATTTCATCCTGAATCTTGCGACGAAGCGGTCTTGCACCGTACTTTCTGTCGTATGCCTTCTCCACAATATATGCCTTGGCAGCGTCGCGGATCACAAGTTCGATCTGCAGCTGCTCCCTACAGCGTTTCTGCAATTCAGATGCCATCAGCGTTACGATCTGCTTCATATCATCCTTGTTGAGTGCGCGGAATACGATTGTCTCATCGATTCGGTTTAAGAATTCCGGTTTGAAAAGGCGTTTCACTTCCTCCATCACGTTGTTCTTCATCCGCTCATGATCCTGCTTCTCATCCTCATGCACACCGAAACCAAGTTTCTTCGGCTCGATAATCGACTGCGCACCGGCGTTGCTGGTCATGATGATAATGGTGTTCTTGAAATCTACTTTACGTCCCTGCGAGTCGGTGATATGACCATCGTCAAGCACCTGGAGTAAGATATTGAACACATCCGGATGAGCCTTCTCGATTTCATCAAAAAGCACAACGGAAAACGGATTTCTGCGCACTTTCTCTGAGAGCTGTCCACCGTCCTCATGTCCGACATATCCTGGCGGTGATCCGATCATCTTGGAAACACTGTGCTTCTCCATATACTCCGACATATCCACACGGATCATCGCATCTTCGTTACCAAATACTGCCTCTGCAAGTGCCTTTGACACCTCCGTCTTACCGACACCGGTCGGTCCGAGGAATAAGAAGGAACCGATTGGACGCTTCGGATCCTTAAGACCCACACGGCCTCTGCGTACAGCCTTTGCCACAGCCGATACTGCTTCCTCCTGACCGATCACGCGCTTGTGCAGTGTCTCTTCCAGTTTCTGCAGACGTGCCGCTTCATTTTCTGTCAGCTTGCTGACCGGAATCTTCGTCCAGCCTGCAACCACTTCCGCAATCTCATTCTCGCCGACTACCGGCCTTCTTCTCTTATCCGCGCGCTGATTCTTCTTATTTAATTTCTCCCACTGAAGTTCTAAGTCTTCTCTGGCAGATTTTAATGTGCGTGCACGCTCGATATCTCCCTCGCGCAGCGCATCTTCTAAATCAAGCTCCGCCTGACGGATCTCCTGCTTTTTGAGAATTGCATCCTGTGGATCGCGCAGGACACCGAGACGACTCTTGGCTGCAGCCTCATCCATGAGGTCGATTGCCTTATCCGGCAGGAAACGGTCATTGACGTAACGCGCAGACAGACGCACGGCTGCCTCCACGCCCTCATCCGTAATCTCTACATTATGATGCTTCTCGTACAAGCCACGAAGCCCCTTCAAGATCTCGATAGACTCTTCCTCGGTCGGTTCTCCCACCTGCACCGGCTGGAAACGGCGTTCAAGCGCTGCATCCTTCTCGATATATTTTCTGTACTCTTCAATCGTCGTGGCACCGATCACCTGCACTTCGCCTCTTGCGAGCGCCGGTTTTAAAATATTGGACGCATCAAGCGAGCCTTCCGCACCACCGGCTCCGATGATCGTATGCAGTTCGTCGATAAAAAGCATGACATTACCGGCTGCTGCCACTTCGTTAATAACTTTCTTAATGCGTTCCTCAAATTCTCCGCGGTACTTGGATTTTGCCACAAGACCGGACATATCAAGAGAAACCAAGCGTTTACCGGCAACAATGTCCGGAACGGTTCCATTGACCAGATTCTGTGCAATGCCTTCCACGATTGCCGTCTTGCCGACACCCGGCTCGCCGATCAGACACGGATTGTTCTTGCCTCTGCGACAGAGAATCTGAAGCACGCGCTCCGTCTCGTTCTTACGTCCGATTACAGGATCAAGCATTCCCGCACGCGCCAAAGCGGTAAGGTCTCTCGAATACTGATCAAGTGTCGGTGTCAGTGAAGCACTGTTATCTGCTCTGCCTCGCTGGATTTCGTCGCGGTAACGCGCCGGATCTTCGCCCATTGCGCCTAAGATGTCAACGAACAGCTTCTGCGGATTTGCTCCCATCGTATTCAGAAGACGGCATGCAGCACAGTCTCCCTCCTTGATCATAGAAAGAAGCAGATGCTCCGTTCCGATCTCATCGCAGTCAAAGCGCTCCGCAATCTCCTCTGCACGCTCAAGCACAGCCTGTGTGCGCGGTGTCTCTCCGTCACGATCCAATACCGCGATATCCTCGCCCGGAGCGACCAGTTCATTGATCAGCTCGAGTAATTTGTCCAATTCAATATTGTTTGCGGCAAGTACCTCTGCCGCCACGCCGCTCCCCTCACGCAGAAGTCCTGCCAGAATATGTTCCGTACCAACATAATTGCACTGCATAGACTTCGACAGGCGGTTAGCGTAACTAATTGCTTTCTTTGCCTTATCTGTATATGGTCTCACTCTATATTGCCTCCTAAAATGCGATTACAGATCGAGGAATTCGATATCATCACCCTCGTCTTCATCGTTCTTCTTTTTACGGCCGAAGAAACCGTGTTTCTCTTTCTTTTCTTTTCTGGATTTCTTCGGCTCATCGTCATAATCGTCTTCGTCTTCCTCAAAGCCGAACTCATCCTCATCCTCAAAGTCGTCCATCGATTCTCTTATTTTTTCCCGGTAGGACTTCTTCTTATGCTTATCCCTGTGCGGTCTCTCCTCCTCAATTTCTTCCTGTACCGCTGCGTCATCTTCTTCGCTGCTTAAGGTCTCCTCGCTTTCCTCAGTGCTCTGCCCCTTGCCATCCGCACGCTCATCCATCGTTTCTGCCACAGCCTGTGCAAGTACCGCCTCAAGATCTACGGTATTTGTTGTAACCTCTGAGGTTTCCGTCTCATTTACCGCTGCTTCTGACACAATTGGATTTTCTGTGCCTATCGACTCTTCATCTGTAATCTCCGATTCCGGCTCAACCTCAATATTGTTCTGTTCCTCTTCAGTCTCCGCCTCGACATCACTCTCGGTCTGTTCCTCAGCTGTCTCGTCCGGTTCTGCGTCCTCCGCAGTCACTTCATCCCCGGTCAGAAACGCACTTCGGTCATAACGCTTGCTTGCGCCTGCACGCTCATCTGACAGATCTAATTCATCCATGCGGTATCCTACATCATTCGATGCACTGTCTGTGTCTTCTTCCTCTTCTTCCTCTTCGTCCTCTTCCTCGTAATCGTCATCATCCGCATAATCATCGCCGTCATGTCTTCTCTTGACGACAAGGATAACGATCACAATGAGAAGGATTGCCACGACAACAATGAAGGCGTAGAAAAGCAGACGGTTCTGACTCTCCAGATCACTGACCTTTGTGCTGTCCTCGATCGTCGGTTCTTCTGGCACCTGCGTATCTTCTGCAACCGGTGCTTCTTTGTAGCGCATATAGGTGCGATCCTGCAGATCGTACTGATACAATCCGTACACACCATCCTGGTTGACTGCATAGATGAGACAGTTTTCCTCATCCCCAGCTTTCACGAATGCATCTGCAACGCCTTTTCCTTCTATATTAATTGTCTCAGAAGTGTAACCTGCAGGTGCTGTCTCATTCATCTTCTCCGGTGTCGCAATAATATATCCATACTCGGACTTAAAGCAGATGAACGGTTTTGCCTCATACGGCGAAGCCTCGCTGATGCGGTACCACGCACCGTTCTCCTGATTCTCATCGACCAGATAGATGAGTCCGACATCGGAACCGATCGTATCATTTACCCAATAAGGATATGCTTTCTCCCAAAGCGTAATCTCACTTAATGCAAATTCTTCCGGAATCTGCGACTCGTCACCATCCTCGGACGGATACATCTTGACACCGCCGATGTCGTAACACTGCTCCTGCGGCTCATCGGTATTGTCCGGTTCATCCGTATTATCATCCGTAGTATCACCGGATTCTTTTCTCGTAACCGTGATGGTGTAAGTTGCGGTCACACCATTCTCTGCCTTCACGACAATCTGGATCTTGTTGGCACCGACCGATAGATTCTCGCCGCCTTTTACCGATTCCACCGTTGCGTTGGCGTTGCTCGTCTTCGCAGATACCACAACGGATGTCACATCGTTTGCGACCTCCGCAGTATAATTGGTTACATTATATTTGAATGCCGGAGAAAGCAATCCACTTGACAAGGTCAAAGATGCCAGCGAATTATCCGCCGATTTTGTCTTATTGTCATCCGAATTGTTATCGGATGTATCGGAGCCGTTACTGCTATCCGATTTATTGCTATTGTTCTCATTTGCCTCATTCTTGACACGCACCGAAGCACTTGCACCGCCAACGCTCACACGATCTCCATCCTGATTACCGGCAATCGGTGCCGATGCGGAAAAAGTCGCACTTCCCGCAGCCTTTGCCTTAAACTTCATCGTTCCGGTCGTCTTCGTATTGCTGCTTCCGTAGCTTCCGATCGTCATTGATACCGTACCGCCGTTCGCGCTGGCAGTATCCGAAGCGGAACTGAAAGAAAATGTTCCTGACGGATATGTCACATTAACAGTTGCCGACACGCCAGCCGGGACCGTGATTGATACCGTAACAGTGTCACCGATCTTCACGGAAGATGCACTAACGCCGACAGAAAGGCTGCTCGCCTGGGCGTTCGTATCCGGGATCATGATGCAGCCAAGCATCAGAATTATTGCAAAAAGTGAAGAAATGAATCGCAATCTGCGCTTTTTGCCAGCCTCATCCTTATGTTGTGTCATCTTTAACTCTTTCATAGCTTTATCCTTTTCCTTTTTATCATAAGCTGCGCTGCGTTACAGACATATAAGACCATTTACAGGCAGAAATTACTGCCGGATTGTTGCAAGTCCTAGCGAATGGCGATTGATATAGATCATATCAAGTACATTGACACCATCTCCCGCACGGTTTGCATCCCCTGCCTCCAGATAAGCACCACTCAGCTTGGTAAGACCGAGCACGTGGCGGTTCACCTTGATCATATCAAGTACATTGATTTCACCATCTCCGTTCACGTCACCGTAGATAACGATCGTGTAAGAAGAAATCTTCTTACCGCTTCCATCATACAGCTGCACGACATCCGATGTTACAACTGCACCGCTTTTCTCCTTGCCGTCTGTACCGACGAGTTTTAAAGTTGCGCCGGATGCGGTAAGATTCTTAAGCACCGTCGAAGCCTTCGTCCCCGGCTGGATTCCGGTAATATATTTGCTTCCGACGGTGTACGTTTTGGAGGTCGGCACCTTGCTGGCTTCCTCTCCCTCCTGCCGAACAACCGTCAATTTGTACGTCTTCGTCGATCCACTCTGTGACTTGCATTTCACAGAAACCGTATTACTTCCAACCTTCAGACTCACGGTTCCTGTTCCGGAAACCGTAGAGGTGGATGCAACCGCAGTCGCATTCACTTTGATAGACTCCACGCTGTTGTCTACGACAAGCGAATAGGAAGTCGTTGCACCGGTAAATCCCGGTGTCAGTGTCTGTCCGGTGACGGAAAGTGTCTTCAGATAATTGTTCGGATTACCCGTTGCCGTAAAAGCCGATGCCTGATCCGGCATCGAAGTGTAGACCGGAATCCGAAACACGAATGCCTGCTGCTTATCCGTATATCCCTGTCCAAGCTTCCTGCCTTCCGTGTAAGCAGCAGTCAGGTTGCTCATATACTGATGTCCGTACAGATTGCTCGCATTTACCACATTGAATTTCTGAAAATACAGCGTATCCTGTCCGACCGATATATAATTCTTTGCCAGAAGCTGCGCGCCTCCGTCCAATGATTTATAACGGGTATCCCACCCCTTGGACTTTGCGTATGCCAGTCCGTTCTTGATGACGGCTGCCGAGCCAACTCCGGATGCACCAAAATTGAAGTAATTATAATAACCCTCGTATCCGCTGTACGTTCCGGAAATCAGCGAACTCGTTCCGCCCGTTCCCTGTTCCTGTCGCACACGCGACGCCAGGTGATAGGGGCTGATCTTGCGTGTTTCACCAATCTTCATAAATGCATCGGCATAATTTAATGTTGTGCCGTCCGCATCCTCGATTTCCTTTGCCATAAAGGTTCCCGCAAGGATTGCCGATACGCCCGCCCTGGTCTGTGACTTACTGTAGCTTAAACTTTCAAACTGAAAGATGTCGGTATCATTTAAGAAATTGCGCGGATCCATATAATACGCGATATAGGTTGAACTCGCTGCCACCCACGAGGATCCGTCGTAGATTGTCCACGTATTGGTCGTCCAGTCGTATGCCCCGGAGGCTGTCGACTTGGTGGAATCGTTGCCGCTTTTCGGGACAAGATTGACACCATTCTTGCTCTCATTCTTGATGACATCATCCCAATTCAGTCCGGTGCTTACTGCCTCGAACTGCCAGTTGGGGTACTTCTTATGTAATGCACTCAGACTGTCCAGATAACTGGTCGGGAATCCCGCCGCCTTCATCTGCGACTCGAACTGTGTGTCCTTCGTATCTGCCACCGCATGAATGCAAGGGACTGCAGCCACACTTGTAATCAAAAGCGCCAGACTGACGATCACGCTCTTCATGCGCCTTCTTTTTCTCTTTATTTTCATGTATTGTTTATCTCCTCAGGGAACGATTGTCTCTGTTGTATTTTAATATGATACACGAATTGCTCCGTTGCTTCGCAACTCCCGCAATTCTACACCCATTCGGATTCCGCTGATTTTCTTCAGAAAATCGCTCCATCCTCATGTGTGTGCAGGTCAATCCAGATCATAACGCTTATCCTGCAAGCAGGATAAGCGTTATGATCTGTTGACCTTTTGTATCATTATATAAAACTTTGTTTTATGCGTCAAATTCTTCTATATTGCTCTCTTTCACGATATAATGCGGTCTCCGTTTGACCTCCATGTAAGTCTTTGCGATATACTGTCCCATGATACCCATGCAGAAAAGCTGGATTCCACCGATAAACGTGATGATACACACAAGCGACGGCCATCCTGCAACCGGATCACCAAACACTAACGCACGGATTACTTCTATAATAATGGCGACAAAGGAAAGTCCCGTAAGAAGCAGTCCCAGATACGAAGAAATCCGAAGCGGTGTATCCGAGAAATTGACAATTCCGTCAAACGAGTAGCGCACCAGTTTCCAGAAGCTCCACTTCGTCTCTCCCGCTGCACGTTCCACATTCTCAAACTCCAGCCACCTGGTCTCGTAGCCGACCCACGCAAAGATTCCTTTGGAAAAGCGGTTATACTCACTGACCGAAAGGATCGAATCCACCATCGCTCTGCTCATCAGCCGGTAATCACGCGCACCGTCCGCAATCTCGATATGAGTCAGTTTCCGCATCACTTTATAAAAGCATTTCGCAAAGAAGGACCGGATCGGTGGCTCCCCCTTGCGGTTCACACGTCTGGTCGCCACATTGTCGCATTCCCCCGACTCGATCATCTGGATCATCTGTGGAAGAAGTGCCGGCGGATCCTGCAAATCCGCATCCATGAGCGCCACATAATCACCGCTTGCGCTTTTCAGTCCTGCATACATCGCCGCTTCCTTGCCGAAATTGCGGGAGAAAGAGACGTAACGCACACGCGCATCCTGCTCCGCCAGCTTCTTTATTTCATCCAATGTTGCATCCTTCGATCCATCATTGACAAACAGATATTCAAATTCATGCTCCGGAATCGTCTCCGTCACACGCTTCAATTCCCTGTAGAGGATGTCCAATGCTTCCTGTTCATTGTACATCGGCACCACGATACTTATTTTGCTCATTTTCTTCTCCTCGCCTGCATTCCGCTTCTAAACTTCGCCTGTATTCTCTTCCACTGATTCTCTCACTCTTTCAACTCGTCTTCTACACCGAACCAACAGCATACTCAATGCAAATAGAGCAATCGCTCCACCGCTGATTGCAGCACCCGCTTTCAGCCCCGGTGTTGTGTAATGCAGCCGGATCGTATGCGCGCCTTCAGTAAGATGAACACCGATCAGCGCATCTGCAAGTGGCGTAATCTCTGTCTCTTTACCGTCTACATACAGAGTCCATCCAGCATCCGCCGGTATCGACAATACCAGTCTTCCCGCTTCCTTAACATCAACGGTACCCTCCACCGAGCGATCCGTCATGGAAGTCAGTTCCATCGTCTGACGGTTCAATGTATGATAACACTGCTCCACCACATCCGTGTTCAGCTTATACACGCTGAAATAAATCGTTTCCATATTTGTATTGGAGATGTGGATTCGATCCCCCGCCTTGCATTTTCCAAGTCCCAGCAGGTAACGATGCGTCGTCTTGGAATAATTCATATTCCATCCATCATTCCGGTTGACATTCAGACTGTCCGAATTGCATGTTGTGTAATCTGCATAGTAATAACCATCCTCCGGGATGTCGATCGAGGTATCTCCCTCCACTGCTTCTGTCTTACAGTCTACTGTACTGATCATGTTCTCCTCGCATCCAAGTGCAGTTGCCAGGGCATTCAGCGAACCGGTTCTGCCCGCAGACGAATCCGTCCACGCCTGAATTGCATCCTCATCCATCATGAACCCGAGTGGCAGACAATAATTGTTGCGGTACAGATAATTTCCGTTCTCGCTTCCAACGTAAGTCTTAAACATATCCGCTTCCATCGGATTGTCGGAGAGCATGTAGCGCACAGAAAACATTGCGGTGGAAAGCGGTGTCGCCCCATTGTAACAATAGAAATTCTTGCCGCCCTCCATATATAACTTCTGAAACAGATGGCTGACATCCAGATTCATCAGCGAAGAGAAAATCGTCGCCGACGGATAGCCGTACAATGCATCGTCATTCTTCGTCTTTCTTCCGGTATCTTCCACACGGTAAAAGGCGTCACCGCCCATCTTCTCGTTATCTTCCTTTGCCATATCAAGAAGCTTTGGATAGAAGTCCTGCTTATCCGTATAAGCCACGCGGCTCGTTGTGCCAAGTCCGGTGATTGCCATATTGACCGCAAGTTCCGCGATTGCAATCCATACGGCAAACTGCGCAAGCATCATCCTTGTCTGCTTTCGCGTCAGTTTGATCAGAATCAGGCAGATGCCATACACACTGACGAAAAGTGCGGTAATCAGAAGCGACATCACATCGGTGACTTCCTCATCCCCCACCAGACCGCTCAAAAGAAGCAGACTCATCGCTCCGACTGTGGACAGCACGATGTGCCAAAGCTTCGTGCCTTTAAACTTGCGAACAGTCGCAAATCCCATCACGAGAATCATAAAAATATACAAAAAAGACTGTCTTCCCGGCAGCGCCTGCGGAAAATGCATACCATGCCAGATGTAATCCAGCTGCTTGTTCGCAAAACTTACCAGGAAAAAGCCAAGCATTAGAAGACGCGGCAATTTTTCTCTCATCTTAATTCTTCGATTTAACACATAAAGCCAGACGAGAAGCAGACTGAATGCGCCCGCATACAGATTCGGCCAGTGATCGTTGCCTGTATATGCAGCTGCAGTCGCAGCGCCTCTGCCAAGTTCCGCAATAATATTAAAGTAGAATTCGATCTGTGTCGGGAATCCGCCCTCCGCTGATCCTGACGCACCCAGTACCGCAATCTCCGGGAGGAGCAGGATTGCCGAGCTTGCCCCCGCAAGAAGCGAATACCATGCGAATCGCAGGATTGCCGCAAATCTATGGCCTTTTGCCTGGAAGAAATACAGACCGAAGGCAAACACCAAAAAGATGCAGATCATGATTGAAATATAATAATTAGCATAGATACAAAGCGCCAGCGTCACATAGTAGAGTAACGCCTTCTGCTCCTTCACCAGTTTTTCAAGTCCAACCATAATGAGTGGGAACAGTGCAATACAGTCCATCCACATAATATCCCAGCTGTACGCTGCAACAAAGCCGGATAACGCATAACCAGTCGAGAAAACGAGCGCCGGAATCATCTGATTCTTATGCATCCTGCCGTCCTTGCCAACCATTCCAAAATGGTACTTCAGAAACCAAAAGAAACTCAGCCCGCTCGCCGCAATCTTCACAAGGATCAGAAGCGTCATAAATTCAATGACAAAACGCTTCGGGCAAAGCACAATCAGGAAATTGAGCGGGCTCGCCAGATAGTACGCATACAGCGATACGAAATCCGATCCAAGTCCCAGATTCCAGGAATACTGCAAACTTCCGCCGGTTCTGAGTTTGTTTAAAAACTCTGTAAAAAACGGACAATACTGATGATACATGTCAATGTGCAGAATACAGTTGTCCCCAAACGGATAGACCCCATTGCCGATACAGATGATCACGCAGATCACAAACGGTATGAAGAATGCCATCACATAAGGATAAGCTTTCTTTTTTGTCAGTTGATCAATTTTCTGACCGACTTTATGAAACATGTTACACTCCTATGGAACATCCGGCCATGAGATTTCGCTTCGCGAAGGCCGGATGCTGCATGTTAACTTTTTCCAAAAGTTAACACATATATGGAACATCCGACCATGAACTTTCGCTTCGCGAAGACCGGATGCTGCATGCTAACTTTTTTCCAAAAGTTAACACATAATACAATATTCACATTGAAGGAAGATTGAATCGCGTCTTAACAGGTCTGTTATTTTTCAAACAAATTATAGTATTGTAATTTCTTGTATGTCGCAAACAGATCCTCATCTGCCTTTGTCCCATCCGTGCGTCCTGCCGCAGAAACAACAGGATAAGAATTCTTTAACTCCAGCAGGAAATTCTGATACGCATCCGTTGGAACACCTGCCGCTTTCAAGACCTGTGCTGACAGATAGTTCAGGCTCGTATCCTGTCCCATTGCACTTCCAATATCGTAATTTGCCCACACAAGATAAGGCACCAGATAACGCTGACGGAGTTGTTCGTCAGACACGCTTTCGCCGGGGAGAAGCATTGATTTCTGAATCTGTGCCGCAACGGTATCGTTCGGCTGGTGATCCCCGAAGAACACAATGATCGTCTTCTCATCTGCTTTCTCGAAATAATCGACCAGCTTCTCCAGTGACTGATCCGTCAGTTTGATCAGCGACAGATACTGGTCGAGCACATCGCTGCTATAATTGGTCGCGTGGATGCTTTCCTCCAGATTCGCATATTGATCCGTGTAGCCGCCGTGATTCTGCATCGTCACATTGAAGATGAATGCAGGCTTCCCCTCTTCCTTATTCTCATAAGTATCTATAATATGCTGCATGTCCGCATCGTCGCTGACATATTTGCGCACATAAGTCTTGTTTGCATAATCGTCCATAAAATCCAGATGTTCAAAACCCAGCAGCGGATAAACCTTCTCACGGTTCCAGCCCGATGCATAATACGGATGCTGCGCGTAAGTCTCGTATCCAAGACTCGCCAGATAGCTTGCAAGCGACGGCGTATTTCTTGTAATATACTGCTGATACGGGATACTTCCACTCGGCAGAAACGACATCGTATTGCCGGTCAGAAACTCAAACTCGGAATTTGCTGTATTGCCGCCGCACACAGATACCTGCGCATATCCGGTGATTGCATTGTCCGCTCCCTTCTGCATCTTATGCATAAAAGGCATATAATCTTCGTTCGTCTCAAGGTCTCCGACAACTGCAAGATCTGAGAACGCCTCATCCATGATCACAATGATATTCGGGAGCTGATCATCCTCTTTGCCTTGTCCGGAATCATTCGCTTTGTTTCCGTTTGCATCATCACTCTGTCCCATATTATTCTTATTACTTTGATCCGATACCGTTTTCTCTCCATCCGGAAATACGTTCGATGTATCCCCATACTGCTTAAGTGTTGCTTCTGCTTCGTCAGCACTGTAACCTTCCGGTTTGTCAACCGCAACATAAGCAAGATCCATCGCAAATGTTACCGCCATACCGTTAACCTTCGTCATGTACGCCGGTGTAAATAAGAACGGATACAGATAATGTTTCGTCTGGAACGTCTCCTGTTGCAAAGTATTGACAAAAAGACACAATGCTAAACCACATAATACCGCGGAGCCAAGCCTGATCGGCAGCTTGATGCGTGGCGCTTTGCGAAAAATGCGCACTGCAACCATCAGCAGCAAAAATAAAACTGTAACAACGATCATTCTCGTTGTGGGGGTAAAATCATAATTGCCAGCAACACTCGCCGCCGTCTTCACGGAAAGCAGATCCCACGGAACAAACGGTGTCGAGCGAAACGCCATCACATAGTGATTCGTAATACCAAACACGAGTGCAATGATAAGTTCTATGCGCAGTGCCAAAGCCATTCTGCCGATCAGCAGATACAGCGTCCACGCGATCAGTTCGAAGATCAGGATATTAAATAGCTGCGCTTCCTGTCTTACCTCCGCCAAAGCGTTATGTTCAAATGCCTCCATCAGATAAAAACCGATGATTGGAACGAGTGCAAAGCCAATCATATAACGAATTCTCTGTTTCATCTCTATATCAACCTCAATCTTCCTTCATAATATATCATCTGCCACTACTGCTTTACCTGTTTCATCAGCTTTTCCTCCTGGAGGGACATTGCATCTCATCAATTGGAAATTATTTCCAAGCAAAAAAGGACAGAAATATGGCATCATCTCATAGAATTCTACCACACCTCTGTTCCTTTTTGAATGGATTTCACACTTTTTTCAGATTCGCTGCTTCCGTCAGCAGAAGCCTTCCATTTGCAAATCATTCTAATCCACTTTCTCCCATGTTGTATCCGAATTAATAGTTCGATAATACAAGGCGTTCCTTATAGACACGATCCATGCGATCGATCACGCGTCTTGCCTGTCCGTATCTGCGTGGGTTGATCGTAATAACCCAGATCTTGTCTGCTCCCTTGTACTCTTCCCTCTTGAAGAATGGAACCCGCTTGCTGTTCTTCGTAAACGGAATGTGTTCCTCAAGAAGCGCCTCCGCCGTCTGCCGGCTCACCCGGTCATTCGTTGTCCGGCATAATTCCACATCATTATCCTTGTAGTTTCCCAACTTCATTGTCACGTCCTGTTCTCCTCCTGTTCTTCGTCTGTTATTTCACCTTCACCTGAATCTGCTTGCCGAGTCCTCCCGCTACTTTCACCAGAAAATCAAGACTCGGATTATACCGTCCGCTCTCCAGGCGCGATATATTCGACTTCTTCGTTCCAACCAGTTCCGCCAATGACTCCTGTGTCATCCCCTGCGACTTCCGCACATCCCGAAGCTGCTTCGCGACATCCCGGCTGGCATCACTTCGCTTCGTCATACCTCTGACCGTATTCCCCCTTTTTATCATTCAATCGAAATCCATCCAACAAAGCTTCTTGCTTTCCGCAATCTCACCATTCCGTATGCATTCCATATGCAAGTTCTGTTGGATTAACCACGTTTCTCTCATCTTGTCACTTTAATCATGTTATCATATATGATAACTTTCGTCAATAATGTAGCGATATCCGCTTTTGATTTTTCGTGCTGATTTTCTTCATTAATTGTCCCAAAAAACTCTCAAATGTGAAAGTTCTTCTTGCAATCCTCATTCTGCTGTGTTAGTATAATATTTGTTCGTGCCGGCGTGTCGGAATGGCAGACGATGCAGACTCAAAATCTGTTGTGGGTAACCACGTGCGGGTTCAAGTCCCGCTGCCGGCATTCGCGATTTTGCTGAGATCAGCAAAATCAAAAGAATCCCAGAAGTTTATCAACTTCTGGGATTTTCTTTTACTTTTTTATCCAATTCCACGATGCAGTAAGCTTGGATACACCACAAAGCATACTGTTCCCACCGCAAGTGAAGCAAACATACAAAATACTGCGCCAAGTGCCAGCCCCTGCAATGCTGCGCCGATTGCAAATGCAATCACGATCACAAGGATGATGAAGAAACGGATCATCATCTGCAGCATCGATTTTACCACATCCATCGCATTCGACGGCAGGATTGCCTGCATCAGAAGTCCGAAGCATGAGAACATGAAATCCATTGCCACAAGTGTTACTAACCAAAGGAGCGCCATAAACAGGTTTCCGCGAAGGATCACGGTTGCTATCACAATTCCCGGAAGCAGATCCAGCACACAGTCCACACTTCCGGCAAGGATTGCATACAGCACCTTCTTGTACGGATCCTCCGGGACCAGGAAAAGCCAATTGTGTGAAGACTCAATTTCAATCGGATTCCCAAAGTTGCGGAAAAATAAGGTCAGAGCCATAATCAGCCCGATCACGGAAATCTCACGGATATCCGTCTTATAGACCATAAATGCAGATCCGAGTCCACCAATTGCAAGATACACAAGCAACGTATTTGTCACAAAACCAAACTTTGCGAAGCGCTTTCGATTCATAATCGACTTGTGAAGAAATACCGATGCGCCCCAGCCTTTCAGTTCATATGTCCCATTCGCCTTTCGCTCCAGTTTCTTGGCACGTCTTGCAGACTGTTTCTTGTCTTTGTTGACATTGCGTCCCTCCATTGTGGCTCTTGTCATATCGTCACGCTTCTGAGCTCCGGCAAGTGCATCCTCATAAAAATCCGCTTTCATATGCCAGATTCCCCAGACAAGCACGATCAGGAATATGAGATTGAGCACCATATAAAACAATGATCTGATCACATCTCCACTGATCGCATTCATAACCATCGCCTTGTACCAGCCGAACACCGGAATGTAATTTGACCAATCTGCTCCATATGTCAGGCGAAGCGTCGCCATATAATCATTGCCGGTTGCCATATACACGGAACCGGTTGCAACTACAACACAGATCGCAACGGCAAACACAAATGGAACAACGTATTGTTTTAAGCGCTCATGGGTCGACGTCAGTGTATACGTGAATACAGACATCATCCTTGACATAAAAAGCAGCATGCCCCACGCGAGAAAGATCGCGAATATCGCAAAGTTATCGATTCCGAGCAAAAGCTTCAGGCTCGGCACCTGAAACACCATATAAAATGTGACAAACAAAAGCGCCAGCATCTGAAACGAAAGCCGGAACATGAGAACCGTCTGTGCTTTAAGAGGCGCAGCAAACAGCAGATTGGCGTCTGCCATAAGGAAGATATCGCTTCCTTTCTTCGAGCCTCCGTAGATGCCGAAAAGCACAACCACTAGAAGTAATATCATCGTGGCTGCCGGTATGCTTTCTTTGATCTCGGCAGCGTATTTTTCCATAAAACCATCTTCTAAATCGACGGAATCCGCTTCAGCATCTCCGTGGTCATCCGTAGCAATTTCCGTCTGTGCCTGTTCTTCAATCAACGAACCGATGAAACCGACACTTCCTCCGATCACACCACCGATCAGCATACTGCATAATATGACTACAACCACTTTACTCTTGAAAATCTTCTTTATCGTATTGATAAATGTATGCAGTGCATAATATCCCCAAAGTCTCATTCGGCACCACCTTCCGTAATCTCAAAGAAGATATCCTCCAGGCTCTTGTCACCCTGAGCAATCTTATCTCGCTCCACAACTGCTGCTACACGTCCCTTCATCATAATATAGGTCGTATCCCACAGTTCCTCAATCGAGTCGATCATATGGGTGCTGACAAGAATGGATGCACCCTGCTGCTTCAACTCCAAAAGCATCGATTTCAGTTCTTTGATTGCATGCGGATCCAGACCGATCATCGGCTCATCGAAGAGGATCAGCTTCGGTTTTGGAAGCAGACCACAACAGATACTGAGTTTCTGCTGCATTCCCTTTGACAATTCATCACCGAATTTCTTTTTCTTATCATCCAGTTCAAAGCGACGCAACAACTCTTCTTTATATTCCTTATAATTGTCGAGTTTATACGCGCGGGCAACAAATTCCATATGTTCATCTACCGTAAGGTTTGGGTACAGTGACGGAATCTCAGGAATATAACCCATAATACGTTTTGCCTCGATTGACTTGTTGAGAAGTCCATCGACCGTAACACTTCCCTGGTATTTGAGAAAACCGATAATACTTTTGATAATTGTGGACTTTCCGGCACCATTCGGTCCGAGAAGTACTGCAATCTGTCCATCGGCAATCTGAAGCGAAATATTTTCATTCGCGATCACTTTACCGTATTTTTTCGTAACATTGTTTACACTTAACATAACATCCTCCCTGATTAAGAAATTCATTCCCTTCTTATCGATGTATTAACACGACAAGACAATTTTCTTTCATCACATTCAACATGTTTCCAATTTCGTCTCTACCATACCATACCTGCCTTTCGCAAACAATGTTCCATTCTTAACGTTGTCTTAAATTTGAAAAAAGGCACCACCCGAAGGTGACGCCTTAATAAACACTTACGTATTCAATTTCCATAAGCCCTATGCAAAAACTAGCGTGTGATCTTTAGATCGTCAAAACAATCAAACGTTGCAAAGTAATCTTCCGGTGTCTCGGCACGACGGATCATCTTCACACTGCCGTCTTCCTTCAGTAATAACTCAGCAGAACGGAGACGTCCGTTATAATTGTATCCCATAGAGAATCCGTGTGCTCCGGTATCATGGATCACAAGATAATCGCCCATATCAATCTTCGGCAGATTACGGTCAACAGCGAATTTATCACAGTTCTCACAGAGGCTTCCTGTCACATCATATACATGATCGCATGGCGCATTCTCCTTGCCAAGGACCGTAATATGATGATAAGCACCGTAAATGGCCGGGCGCATCAGGTTTGCCGCACACGCATCTACACCGATGTATTCCTTATAGATGTGTTTCTCATGGATTGCCTTTGTAACGAGGCAGCCATACGGTCCGAGCATGAATCTTCCCATCTCGGAATAGATGGCAACATCGCCCATTCCTGCCGGAACAAGCACTTCATCGTATGCTTTATGAACGCCCTCACCGATCACACGGATATCGTTCGGCTCCTTATCCGGTGTGTAAGGAATTCCGACACCGCCGGAGAGATTAACGAAACAGATATCGCATCCGGTCTTGTCTCGCAGCTCCACAACGAGCTCAAACAGCTGTCTTGCGAGCTTCGGATAATACTCGTTCGTTACGGTATTGCTTGCAAGGAAAGCGTGGATTCCGAAATGTTTCGCACCTTTGCTTTTAAGAATCTTATATGCTTCAATGATCTGATCCTTGGTCATTCCGTACTTGGAATCTCCAGGGTTGTCCATGATTCCGTTACTCAGTTCAAACACTCCGCCCGGATTGTAGCGACAGCTGATAGTCTCCGGAATATGGCCGATCGTCTGCTCTAAGAAATCAATATGTGTAAAATCATCCAGATTTATGATTGCGCCAAGTTCATCTGCATAGGCAAACTCTTCCGCCGGTGTATCGTTGGATGAGAACATGATGTGTTTTCCGTCAAAGCCGCAGGACTTTGCAAGCATCAGTTCTGTGTAGGAAGAACAGTCACATCCCATATCGTAATCCTGTAAAATCTTAAGGATATATGGGTTTGGTGTTGCTTTCACCGCAAAATACTCGCGGAAATTCGGATTCCATGCAAATGCTTCCTTGACTGTCTTGGCATTCTCACGGATTCCTTTCTCGTCATATAAATGAAATGGTGTCGGGTATGTCTTTACGATTTCTTCCACCTGACTCTTAGTTACAAATGGTTTCTTTTCCATGATTCTATTCTCCTTAATTCCAGAATCGAGATTCCGGAGATATAACTTTACTATTGCATCACCCTAACGTGATTCGCTTTGAAATCTATGCTACAACAACTACATTACAAATTCAAGCAATTTTCGTGCTTTTACTTTAACTTTCTCATTTGATGTGCTATCATACAGACATGAGTGTAACGATTTTACCATATATTGACGAAGTGAATAAAACGGGTTCGACAATTACCGAATCTACATCGACAGAAGCACGGACCGATGCGGTCTACGACAGTTTCCGCGAGGTATTAGCCTCCGCAGAACGCGCCCAGCAGGCGATGGCGGTGGATGCGATTCTCGCCGCGCAGAGTTCCGGCAGCATTTCACCCGAGACGGTTCAAAAGCTGCTTGGGTTCAATCCTGCTCCGAATATTCCGGTCGCTGATTCGCAGAATGTAAGCACAGGAAATACCGCAGCTGTTACATCTGGCTCGCAGACAAACGCTACGTCATCCGGCAATACCTCATCGTCCTCATCCACAAGTCTGGATGCTTACTTTGAGGAAGCTTCGGAAAAATACAACGTCGATGTCAAGCTTCTGAAGGCGATTGCCCACGCAGAATCCAATTTCAACCCGAATGCAACCAGTTCTTCCGGCGCGATGGGTGTCATGCAGCTGATGCCGTCAACGGCCAAGAGTCTTGGCATCACAGATGCCTATAATGCATATGATAACATTATGGGAGGAGCCAAAGTCATTTCCCAGCATCTTGCCAATTACAACGGAGATGTTTCTCTCGCGCTCGCCGCATATAATGCCGGCAGCGGTAATGTGGCAAAATATGGCGGTGTACCGCCTTTTACCGAAACCCAGAATTATATTAAGAAAGTTCTTGCATATTACGAAGGCGCCTAGGATAACTCCTAAGCGCCTTTGCTTATCATGTCACCATGCGTAAACATGATGGTCTACGCCAGCATCCGCCGGCTTCATTGATTCTCTAAGAATGAATTTATAATTTCAGTCCTGCTAACAAGGAACCGAGGCTTGTCGATGCACTCTCATTGGAGATATACTCTTCTGCCTGTGCCTCATCTTCCGTCTGCACGTCGTCATCCGGAATAATCTCCTCAAGTGCTTTCATGCTAAGGCTGACCTTACCATCGTTGGTATTCAAGATTTTTGCCTTCACCTTCTGACCTTCCTTTAAAACCTCATGCACCGAACCGATACGTTTCTGACTGATCTGTGAGATATGAACCAGTCCGCTGATTCCGTTGCCGAGGCTGACAAAAGCACCATACGGCATGATCGACTCGACCGTTCCTTCTACAACAGAACCAGGAACAAGCATCGCGATACGATGGTTTCTCTCTTCCTCCTGCTGCTTTCTTGCAACAACTTTGCCGGAGAGAACCAGACGATTCTTCTCTTTGTCAACGGTAATTACCTGCACGGTCACATCCTTACCGATCCACCTGTCCGTATCTTCCACATAATCAGTCGATAACTGGGAGGCCGGAATAAATGCACGGATTCCTTCCAGGAATGCTACCACACCGCTTGGAACGCTCTCCTTGATCCGGACGGTTACCTGCGTCTCATTCTCAAGCATCTCCTGCAGCTTGTCCCATGCCAGCACATCGTTTGCTTCCTTCTTGGACAATTCGATATTGCCGTTGCCATCATCAACCTTGATAACCGTTGCTTCAATGACATCGCCCGGCTGCAGCTGCTCCTTCGGATTGAAATCCGGATCATTGCTCAGATTCTCGACTTTGATGATTCCCTGTGTGTAATAATTCAGATCTAAAGTTACTTCTTCTTCGGATACCGCAATCACACTTCCGCTCACGATATCTCCTTCATTGATCGTACGGAAGGAGCGCTCAAGTTCCTTCTCGTAATCCTTCATGGATTCTGTTGTGTTATCTGCCATAATTTCCTACCCTTTCCGCTCTGGTTTGCTTTTGCAACGCTACACTCACTATACCACGCTTTTTACTTTTTCTCAATTTTCTGTGTGTAAAAATGAACATTTTTCTCAATTTTCTTAAATAAATTCTGATTTACGCCGATACATATATTGCAAACGAAATTGGCCATAACGTTAGCACAAATAAAGAAGATAGCCAGGGACGGTTTCACGAAAGAAAGGAAGTTTTCGCGAATCCGTTTTTTTATTTCCTTTATGAAAGGATGCATTTAAGAAATAATCGGCGGAGTTTAGGAGGATGGATTATTGATTATTCAATCAGATCAGGTTCGTATGGACTCCCGCAGAAGTTACCGCTCCACGCAGGCAGACTATGTGAACGTCACGCGCTGGAACGCATCCGGGGCAACGGTTTTTAATTTAAAAGCCGCGCAGGTTCGGCAGGAAGAAATCAGGCAGGGACAGTTTTCACAGACGGAAAATGAGCAGGAAGAAATCACAGAAAAAGATAACGAACAGGGTTCAAAAAAGGAATCTTTGGAAGATCTGATGTCACGGCTGCAATCAGCGGGAGGTGTGAAACGCACCAGTTTACAGGAAAGTGTGAATGCACTTCACAAGATTCGTGAACAGGCGATCGACTATCTGCTCTATATTTTGTTTGGGCGTAAATACAGTGACTATACGAATACTTTTACACAGGATGGAACGGAAGATTCAGACACAACACTCGGTAGTACAGGTTCTGACACCAGCCTTGCATCGACAGAATTTGGCGAGGGCGGACAAAGCTATACGTTTTTCTATTATTCTGAACAGGAAACAACCTGCTTTGATGCCAAAGGTGTGGTCAAGACCGCAGATGGACGTGAGATTCCGTTTAACATGAATGTAGAAATGTCACGCGAATTCACACAGATGGCAGAAAACTACATTGATTTCGGAAAGCCGCGCTTATGTGATCCGCTTGTCATCAACTTAAACGGAAATGTTGCGGATGTATCGGATCAGAAATTTATGTTTGATCTGGATGCAGACGGAAACGAAGAGGAGATTTCAATGCTAGAGTCCGGTAGCGGATATCTTGCGCTCGATAAAAACGGAGATGGAATCATTAATGATGGTTCTGAACTATTCGGAACTTCGAACGGAAATGGTTTCGCGGATCTCGCACAGTACGACAAAGACGGTAACGGCTGGATTGATGAGGCAGATGAGATTTTTGACAAACTGCGTATCTGGGTAAAAGATGCCGATGGCAATGATAATCTGATGAGTTTGTCCGAAGCTGGCGTCGGTGCCATCTATTTAGGATCACGCGATACGGATTTTTCTCTCAACAATTTAAGCGATAATCACACCAATGGTGTTATTCGCAAAACCGGTATGTTCCTCTATGAGAATGGACAGGCCGGCACCATGCAACAATTGGACTTAGCAACGTAATCACTTGCTATGCCTTTTCCTTTTATTCTAAATAAACAAAATATACACACAAGTGCTTGATAATTAATAAGGCGCTGCCAGAATCATACGGCAGCGCCTTATTGCAATAAAAAAGAGCTGATGACGGGAATTGAACCCGTGACCCCTTCCTTACCAAGGAAGTGCTCTAC
>ERZ773115.1207-NODE-1207-length-24530-cov-10.275628_pt1 | contig 24530 bp, 18 predicted proteins | sample MGYA00511116_ERZ773115 | MGnify/ENA primary metagenome ERZ773115 (study PRJEB29015, sample SAMEA2737869) | human gut metagenome | biome: human gut; feature: human-associated habitat; material: faeces | place: China | collected 2012 ... | reverse complement strand
TCTCCGGCGCCATCCAGCACAAGGCCGGTATGCAGGATTCCGAGTGCATCATCGCCGTGAACAAGAACGATACCGCTCCCATCTTCGAGGTGGCTGACTACGGTATCGTGGGCGACCTGTTCAAGGTCGTTCCCGAGCTGATCGAGTCCATCAAGGCCGCCAAGTAACAACGCTTTCTTCCTTCTCTTCTTACATTGCGGATTCACTCCAAGACCCGCGGGCAGGCCCCTCCTACATCACATCCAATACATCCCATCTTTCATCTCGGCGAACCATGGTTTATGGAGAGCTTGCTCATCTCTACCTGTACCAATTTTAGCGACTTTCAGCCTGCTCCGGGTCTGGAGCATCTGCAACCGGCAGTATGCTTTGAGTAGAAAAATTTTATTAGTGCTTCGAGGCGAAGCATAATCTCTATGAGTTTGATGTAGGCAATGAGTCCGGATGGATGTGCAAGGTCAACGGATGGTTTCCCAACTACGGCTGTTCCCGCTATCAGGTAGAAGACAGCGACGTGATCTGCTGGGTCTACACCTGCGATTTGGGTGCGGACGTAGGTGATAACTCTATGAACGGTTGAGATTGTCAGATGCGGCTTGCTTTAGAAAAAGAGGGAGATGGGGCTTTGGCACTGATAACCAAAGCCCCATCTCCCTCTTTGCAAAGCAGTTTTGACAGCCTCAGCAGAAAGCGAATGGCTATTTTTCGGTGGCATGCAAGTCTACCGCTGAATGCACAGATCTTCCCTGCGCGGTGTTAGTTAAAATTACCAAATATTGGATGATGTTATGTGTCGGGCTTTTTTAGGCTGTAAGACGCTGCTGTTGTGTACAGCTTGAGTCCTTGCGGTGGGGCAAACGGCCTGTGATTAAGCGGAACACGACGGCTATGACCGCCTGCGCAGGATATTACGCAGTTCTTCACACGCAGGAGGTCACTGGTTCGAGTCCAGCAGTCTCCACCAAAAAGTTCCTGATTTCGTCAGAAATCAGGAACTTTTTTGCATATATGGCTCGAAATAGAGACGCGTTTTTTTTGCGTTTTTCATTTGACCCAAACGCTGACCCAAAAGCCGAAATGACGGGAGTGGAACGGATAGCATCATCCGCCCCTCTCCCCACTATTTTTTTGTGGTTACATGGCCTGGCTGATGACGCTGCCGATGGTGTCGGCGGCGGAGCGCTTCATCCCCTCCGTGGCGTGGGTGTAGGTGCTGAGGGTAAAGCCCGCGTCATAGTGTCCCAGCGCGCCGGACAGTGTCTTGACATCCACGCCGTACTTGAGGGACAGCGTGGCGAAGGTGTGTCTGAGGTCGTGAAACCTGATGTGCTCCGCACCGATGGCCTTCAGGATCTTCTCATGGGTGTGCCGGAAGGAATCCGGGTCGAATATGGTGCCGGTCTTGGGCGACACAAACAGGTGGGGACTGTGTGGGTGCTTTGCGTGTTCCTCCACCAGCAGCTCCACCGCCCGCTGCGGGATAGCCAGCTTGCGAACGGAGTTAGGCGTCTTGGGTTGGCTGACTACCAGTTCACCGTTGAGACGGTTCACCTGCTTGCTGACAGAGATGGTCATGTTCTCCACATCCAAGTCCGTCCACAGCAGGGCGAGGAGCTCGCCTCGCCGCAGGCCGGTGGTCAGCTCCAGATAGAAGGCCGCCAGCAGCCCGCGCCGTTCTGCTTCAGCCAGATACGGGCCGATCTTGTCCTCCGGCAGTATCTTCATCTCTCGCTTTTCCAGCTTTGGCAGGCGGCAGCCCTTAGCGGGGTTGGCGAGGATCAGCCGCTCCGCCACCGCCTGCTCCAGACAGTTGTTCAGCAGCGCGTGGATGCCCCGTACCACACGGGTGCTAAGACCTTTGTCTTGCAGCTTGATATGGGTGTACCTCTGGATACGTACATTCTTTTGGAGGTCGTTGTAGAATTTTTGGATCTGGATGGTGGTCAGCTTTTCCAGCGGCGTGTTGCCCAGCTCGGGGATGATGTGGTTGTCGATGTAGTTGCGGTAGTAGTCCTTGGTTTTCTCCCGCAGCCGCGGCTCGGCGTAGACCTCGTACCACAGCGTGTAGGATTTTGCGCGGCTCATGTCCAGCTTTTCAGCGTCCTTGATGGCCTGCTTGAGCTTTTCCTTGGCTTCGGATTGGGTTTTAGCGAGGACGCTCTTGTGGATGGGCTTGCCGGTGGCGGGATCATTGCCTGCGGTGTAGCGGCCCTCCCAGCGGCCGTCTTTCCGCTTGCGGATGCTGCCTTCTCCGTTGGCTCGTTTCTTCGGCATGGTATCAACTCCTTTTCTTGGTAGCCAATACACATACCACAAGCCGACCTTAATAGCTATCGGAGATAGGCAGAGTTAAGAGAAAGTTATCAATTGCGCAGCGGGGGTATTCTTTGGTTACAGCGTGGTCATTTTTGCGCTGTGTTGGCGTCGATCCATTCCCGCAGCTTGTCCTTCGGCACCACGATGCGGCTGCCGATCTTCAGCGTAGGGAATCCATCACTGTGAACTAACTCATACGCTCCGGCGCGGGAGATGCCCAGCACCGCCGCCACCTGCACGACATTCAGCATCAGGGGCAACTCGTCGTAATTCTTATAGGTACATTTGTTCATTCGCTCCTCCTTACATTATGGTCATGTCGAAACCGTGATACTGCTCATATTCTTCCTCGTAATTTTCCTGTTCCTGACGGCGGGACTGATACCACTCCACCAGCTCCTGCAGCAAGAGGCTGCTGTAATACAGCTCACGGGCAAGGTCGCTGACCTCGCTGTCCTCGTCCTCACACAGGGCGCAGATGGCGGCCACTGTACCCGCCATGCCGCAGACGGCATCCTCCAGTGTGGGTGTCGGCTCACGATGGTCATAGGCAATTTCCCGGCAGGCTTGCAGATAATCCGCACCGCCCAGCCGGAAGTACAGCTCCATATTCTCGCGCTTCAGCGTCTGGTCGAACAGCTTGCTGTCCCGGCAGCGGATGTTCTCCGGCGTGGTGTAGGTGATGTATTTCTGATGCGGCTCCCATTTCACATCGTAGCCATAGACGTTCATATACGCAACGAACGCCTGCTGCGTGCGGCTCTGCTCCATGGCCTCTTTGATATGATCCGTCAGCCGCCTCTTCCACGTCGGAATGCGGAACGGGTCAGCTTTGGACTCCGTGACGGACAAACCGTACTCCCGACAGAGTTGGTTGCAGTAGTCCTTGACCTGCTGCATCTCCCGCGCGGACTGATGGAATTTCATGCCCGTCTCGAAATTGACGGAGTTCATGATGATGTGGTTGTGGATGTGGGCGGTGTTCATGTGAGTGACCACGATGCACTGGTAGCCCTCGAAATGCTCCGCCAGCTTCACGCCCAGCTCGTGCGCCGTTGCGAAGTCCAGCGGATCATCCGGTGCAAACGCCTGCACGATGTGGTAGTAGCCGCGGCCCTCCGTTTTGCGGAACTGCTTTTTCACCGCCTCGAATTCCGGCACCGCCGTCCGCGCAACGCAGTTGACGCCGCTGATAAGCTGCTCCACCGTCTTTTCCCGGTTGGTGACGTAGTCAACGATGCCCCTCAGCCCACGCGAGACAGCAATGAATTTAACGTTTGCCATGTGTTTTCATACACCTCCATGAACGGCTCCATGTTGACCAGCTCGACGTGACCCTGCCGCGCCATGACGACCAGCTGATTCAGGTTATTGCCCTGCCGCCGCAGCTCGCGGATGAGGTCATCCACGCCGTCGATGACTGTCACATCCTTGTCCATGGCGGCGTCCCGCACATACTGGCTGAGCGACTTATTGATGCCGTGCTTCTGGCAGACCAGCGCGACCTCCCGGCACGCTTCCGCCTTCAAAATCCCGTTGCGGCTGGAAGTCCGCTGCATATTGTGGAGCACGTTCTTTGAAAAGTCCTCAACCGTATCATACTTCGCGACATTCGTGAGGAAATCACGGATCGTATGCTCCGTCTCGTCCGTCTGCGTTCTGGATATGGTGAGATCAAATGTCGCCATATAGCTGTTAACCACGTTTACGACCGAGGTGTACCGAACGCCGATGGAAAACACGGCATCCAAAATGCAGATGGGTAAGGATTTATAAAAATCCTTGAACGGATCGCCACGATCTTTCAGTGCATTACCGAAATCTTTCGTGCTGCGCGCTGCCAGCAGTTCTGCCGCCCTCTGGATATCCATTTTCATAACCTCTCTTTCTTTGAACTCTCAGCATTTCACCAATCGCGTCAGAGTTTCTCCCGACGCTTTTGTATATCATATCATACAACGGGGTGACGAGATGGATGAGAGGGCATCTCAAGCATCTCGCGGGACTGCATCATAGCACGCGTGTTTTTGAAATCGTTGCATACTGCTGTCCGAAATCTTGACTTGCGAAAATTTTTCTGTAAGATATTTTTGAGAGGAGGAGGTTTCATGGACATTCCGCGTCGAAAAAACCGCCAGCATTCGGATAAGCTGACGGCAGAGCTGCTGTTTTTCTGTTTTTGGCTGACCCACTGCGGTGAGGTGGAGCTGGGCGCGTATGCCTGGTATGGTCAGCATTCAACCGCCTCCTACCGGCGCTACGCCAAGGAGCTGGAGAAGATCGGCGCTATACCGCGCATGAAGCTGCGGGGAGATGACCGGGACTGCAGGCATAACCGCCGGTTCATCTCCGACCCGCCGGTAGAGAACTTCGCGCCGGAGATACGATTTGATTGGGAGGATGACCACCTGCGGCGTTTGGCGCGGCTGGTGTGCATGGCGGCGTCGGTGCTTGCGCCCGATGGAGAACTGTCGGCATTTGACAACGCCATCGAGGACTACCGGTATTATGATTTGCACTACCCCGACTACCACGCGGCGTATGAGGGGCTGGACGCCCGCACGTTCCGGCGTGATAAGCAGGCGGTGCGGCAGGTGCTGCTGCTGTGGAAAGACGACGATACGGCCAGCAAGCAGCAGGATGAGGATGTAGAGGAGGAGATCACGGCGGAGTTTCTGGCGTGGCTGAAGAAGCTGTGAGCGCACGGCTGCCACGCCTATTCTTTGGTTACAGCGGGGTCAAATTACGCATACCATGACCAGCGTAGTAGTTTTCGGTACTTGTCGCAAGATGCAAGCCAATAACCCTAGAAATAACGCAAGAACATCTTACGTTATTTTTAATAACATAAGAAAAGCTCGAAAAAAGTCAAGGAATGTCTTGCGAATTTTCTTCACTTCTTGCGTTCTATATGTTAGAATGGGTGCAAGGGAGTGATTTGTATGGTAGAAAAGGAGCTTCACGATCTGATTGAAAGCATTCGGGTTCGTGGCTGTGAAGGACAAACCATAGAAGTAAAGGCGGCACGGCAGGGCTGTCCTGAAAGGTTATATGATACGATCTCTGCGTTTTCCAATCAAAATAGCGGGGGAATCTTTGTGTTCGGCTTGGAGGAAAAGAATGGCTTCGCAAAGGTGGGCGTCTACGACGCACAGGACTTGGAGCGCAAGGTAATGGAATACTGCGAACAAATGACGCCGATCGTTCGACCGCAATTTACCGAGGTGGATGAAGATGGGCTTACATTTGTCTCTGCGGAGATCCCACCCGTTGATATTGCGGAACGCCCTTGCTTCAAAACAGCCAAGGGACGGCTGTACGGGTCCTATATCCGCGTAGGTGACGGAGACAAGCCCATGACGGAGTACGAAGTATACAGCTACGAGGCGTTCCGAAAGAAATATCAAGACGATATTCGTCCAGTGGAGAGGGTGTCCTTCCAATCGCTGGATATGTCTAAGGTAAAAACGTATTTGGAGAGAAAAACATGTGCGCGTCCGAATTTGGCGGGTATGTCGGAGGCACAGCAGTATGAACTGACCGGCATCACGCGGGATGGGAAAATCACCATGGCGGCATTGCTGCTGTTCGGACTCTACCCGCAGGCGTTTTATCCGCAACTGAGCATCATTGCCACCTGTGTACCCGCAGAGCAAATGGGCGTTCTTGACGCAGAGGGCAACCGATTCAGCGACACAAAGCGGATCGAAGGTACGCTTCCGGATATGCTGGAGGGTGCGTTGACCTTTGTTCGAGCCAATATGCGGACGGCCACAAGGATCGACAAAGAAACAGGCGAGAGAATTGATATTCCGCAGTACCCTATGGACGCTGTCCGTGAGGCGATACTCAATGCGTTGGTACACCGGGATTATAGTCTGCATACCGAGGGAATGCCGATCCAGTTGGTCATGTATTCCAATCGGATCGAGATCACAAATCCGGGTGGGCTTTATGGTAGATTGACTCTCGACCAGTTGGGCAATGCCCAGCCGGATACCCGAAACCCGGTTCTTGTTACCGTAATGGAGACCCTGGGGGGAAACTGAGAATCGCTATTCCGGGATTCCTACGATTCGGTTTGCCATGAAAAACCGCAACCTGCCAGAGCCGGTATTCGCGGATCGGCGCAGCGAATTTGTCGTGACGCTGTACAATGGTGAGCATGGTGCAGCGGGAAGTGTCGGCGACGAGGATGTAAAACAAGCTAACGTGCAAGACGAAAAAGGTCTGCTGAAATTCTGCCGTACACCTCGAAGCCGCAGCGAGATCATTGCATATCTAAATATTGCGTCAGGGCAGTATGCCCTGCGGCGTTACCTTGATCCTCTCGTAGAGTGCGGAGCGATTCGGATGACGCTGCCCGATAAACCCCGCAGTCCCAAGCAGCGATATGTGGCAGTGGAGGAGTGACACAGTTTATTATGTCTTTTTCCGTGACCCAAAAGCCGAGAGGTCAGGAAAGCACCGGAGAGGGGCGGATGGCATCATCCGTCCCTCTCCGGCTGTTTTTTGCGGGCTACATGGTCTGACTGATGACACTGCCGATGGTATCGGCGGCACCCGCGGCCTTACACAGGCAGCTCACCGGGTAAGGCTGTGGAAGGCTGCTTCTCCATCGCCCTGCCGTGCGCCTGCACATTTACCGAGCGAAACCGCGGACAATTCAAGCTGCTGCCGAACTGGTGGGCGAGTATATACTTTTATAACCATGAACACATACCGCTTGCTACAAAAATGGCCCCCTACGGAAGTTCGATTTGGCACCCCTCACAGATAGTGCCCTAAGTTTTGTCTACTCGGCAGGGGGCGGCACAGGGCACTGTCCAGTTTATGGGACACCTCTTTCTGTAGAATGGGTATTGTAAAGAACGATACAGATCGGAAAGGGAGGAAGCAACATGTTCAAGATCGGTTTTAATGGTTCCGCAGAAGAGCATCGCAAGGCACCTGGGGAGGCGCACTCCATTTGCCCCGCAGTTACGCCGAGAAAATCGGTCGTTCGCGTCCATTTTCCGGCGCGGAATATGAATCTGTCTTACTACAATGACGCCTTTGACCTGAAATGCGGAGATATCGTTTTTGTGGAGGGCAAGCTGGAGGGCCTGCGTGGCCGCGTGGTGGATGTCGCGTACAATTTCAAGATCAAGCTATCTGACTACAAGCGGGTCATCAGCGTGGCCGACACAAATGTACAGGGCGAGTTCTTCTTCGCCGGGTCGCACTTCGTCACGTTCGACCGCAGCACTCTTCCTTACGAAAAGGTCATCACCTGGTTTAAGTCACCCGCCACGGAGGATGAGATATTTGTTTCCGGCAATGATGATTGCGGCTTCCTGCTGCATGATCTGAGCGCCATGAGCATCAGCAGGGCAACTGCCGATCGCGGCCACGATTACTACACGGACAATCGGATACGGTACATTTCTCTGGACAATACCCATGTGCGGGCCATTGTGGAGGGATCGTGGCCTTACGAGCTGGCGTGCGACTATGCTAACGGCGAGATCAGAAATCTGGTTTGCGACTGCTTCTGCAGCGAGCCGTGCAAGCATAAATTCGCAGCCATGCTGCAGCTGAGGGAGACGCTGGAACTCATTGAGAAGAACTACCCTGCACAGCTTGAGGCGACGCAGTATTTCGCCGCCATCTGCAAGGGGACGCTGCTGAACTTTGCGCTGGACGGCAAGGAAACCGGCAGCATCGTGCTTTGAGGGACGCGGGAGGCATCGTAAACGCAAGGCGGTATGTATGACACCATCCACACCCCCGACTATTTCTCAGATTTACAATATCTGACAAATGGAGCTGCGCAGGGCGCGGCAGGGGATGTTCCCCTGCCAGGCCTTGCGCAGCTTCTCCTTTTTACTCTTTCAATCCACGGGAATACCCGACCCGCACAGTATGGCATAGCATACAAAAAAAGTCAATGTTTTTTGGCACTTATCCTTATTACTGAAGTCTTTACAAGCCTCAGCGAGTGTGGTATGGTTAAAGCATCAACATATGCGCGTTAAAAATATATGACAGGATGTGATCGCCATGTATCCTGCCCATATCCGCGAAACCGGAGAGCGGCAAACCGTCCAGGAGCATTGCCGGAACACGGCGGCGCTGGCCGCGACCGCACTGCGGCCACTGGGTCTGGAAAAAAGCGCCTATCTGGTCGGTCTGCTCCACGACGCCGGAAAAAACAAACAGGAGTATGCGCAATACCTTTCGGAGGCTGTCAGCGGCGGGAACGCCGTCCGTGGCAGTGTCAACCATACCTTCGCCGGCGTGCGCCTTCTGCTGGATCGTTGGCACGGCGGCTGCGGTACGTTCTCCTATTCCGACGTGACCGCAGAGCTGCTGGCCTTTGCCGTTGGCTCACATCACGGCCTGTTTGACTGTATCGATCCCCAGCAGCACAGCGGTTTTTTTCATCGCCAGACCAAGGAGGGAATCTTTTACGACGAATCCCGACAGGGCTTTTTGGCACAGGTTGCCGCCGAGGAGGAGCTGGAGCATCTGTTCCGCGACGCCATCCGGGAGATGACCCCGATGCTGGATCGGCTGGCGGCTCTGTCCACCCAAGCGGACGACAATGAGGCGGATCGGGAGACCGCATTTTATATCGGGCTTCTGGCACGGATGCTCCTGTCCGCCGTGATCGAGGGGGATCGCGCAGATACCGCCGCTTTTATGGATGGGGTAGAACCGCCCGTGTTCCCAGAGGATATGCGGCCGATCTGGGCAGAACGGCTGGCGTTTATGGAGAAGAAGCTGGCGGCATTCCCGCGAAAAACGCCCATTGATCTGGCGCGCCAGACCATCTCCGACACCTGTGCCGCCGGCGCCGCCGGGTCCGGAGGTGTCTACCGCCTGAATGTTCCCACCGGCGGTGGAAAAACGCTGGCCAGTCTCCGCTTCGCATTGACACACGCGGCAAAGCGGAACTGCTCCCGAATTATCTTCACCGCGCCGCTGCTGTCGATCCTGGATCAAAATGCCCATGTCATCCGCGATTACATGGGAGACGACACCTTGATACTGGAGCATCACTCCAACCTTGCCGAGCCGAAGGAGGCACCGGAGCGCTTGCAGGAGCTGGAGCTGCTCACCGCCTCCTGGTCGGCGCCGATCATTATCACCACGCTGGTGCAGCTGCTGAACACCTGCTTCAGCGGAAAGACCAGCGCCATCCGCAGATTTCACGCGCTGTGCGGCAGCGTCATCGTGATCGATGAGGTGCAGACGGTTCCCGGCAAAATGCTGACGCTGTTCAATTTGGCTGTCAACTTTCTGTCTGAGATCTGCGGCGTCACTATTGTTCTATGCTCCGCCACCCAACCCTGTCTGGAGGTGGTCGACCATCCGCTGCGCCGCCAGCCCGTCGATCTGGTTCCGCAGCAAAAGGCGCTGTGGGACATCTTCAAGCGCACCGATATCCAAAATGCCGGATGTGCCAGACTGGAGGAACTCCCGCAGATCGTCATGGGGGCGCTGTCGTCGTGTGACAGTCTGCTGGTGGTGTGCAACACGAAAAAGGAGGCGACGTTCCTGTTCGAATCGCTGCAAGCCGCGAATTGCCGGTGCTTCCATCTGTCCGCCGCCATGTGCGTCCAACACCGCAGGGAGACTCTGCAAGCCTTACAGTCCGCGCTGGACAAGCCCTCCGCCGACAGGCAAAGGGTGGTCTGTGTCTCCACGCAGGTGATCGAGGCCGGTGTGGACATCTCCTTCCAGCGGGTGATCCGCTTCTCCGCTGGAATGGACAGCGTCGTGCAGGCGGCGGGGCGGTGCAACCGGCATGCCGAGCAAAAGGAGCCCGCCCCTGTCCGCCTCATCCGGTGTACCGACGAGCGGCTGCGCGGTCTGGACGACATCGTGCGCGGGCAGAACGCCACCACCGCGCTGCTGACCGCCTTTTCCAAAACGCCAGAGGGTTTCCGATACGATCTGTCCTCCGAGGAGGCCATCCGGTTCTACTATCGCCGGCTATACGCAGAGATGGAGCCCGGCTTTCAGGACAACCAAACTCCGGCGCACGGTTCCCTCTATCATCTGCTGGCGGACAACCCCCGGTATGCAGACGCCAACTGCGCGCAGGCGGAGCGCTACCTTCTGCGGCAGGCGTTCCGGCTGGCAGGCAGTCTTTTTCAGGTATTCGACGAGGACACGAGGTCCCTGCTCGTACCCTACGGAAGAGGGCGCGAGCTGCAAAACACGCTGCGAAACGCCGCTCAGGTCTACGGGCAGAAAGATTGGGCGGTCATACGCGGCTGCATTGACGAGGCCAAAGGCTACTGCGTCAGCGTCTACCGTTATCAGCTGGAGCGGCTTGAGGCTCTCGGCGCCGTGACCTCTCTGTTCGACGGCGGCATACTGCTGTTGTCCGACGGCTTTTATAACGAACATACCGGTTTTTCTCTGGAGGCCGGTACCCGTGATTTTCAGGAGGTGTAGTGATTGAAAACGGAACATCCCAACATCGTAGAATTTGAAGTATTTGGCGACTACGCCCTCTTCTCCGACCCTCTCATGCGTCTGGGCGGTGAAAAGTGCAGCTATCAGGTACCCACCTATGAGGCGCTGAAGGGCATTTTATCCTCCGTATACTGGAAGCCCACCTTCATCTGGCAGATCATGGACGTGCGGGTCATGAACCCGATTCAGACCGAGGTGAAAGGTATCCGCCCCATCAAATACAGCGGCGGCAACGATCTGGCCTATTACACCTATTTGAAAAACTGCCGCTATCAAGTGCGGGCATGCTTTGCGTGGAATGACAACCGTCCGGAGTTGTGCGGCGACAGAAATGAGAACAAGCACCACTGTATTGCCCGCCGGATGATCGAAAAAGGCGGGCGGCGGGACATTTTTCTGGGTACCCGGGAATGTCAGGGCTATGTAGATCCCTGCGTATTCGGAAACGGCGCAGGTGCCTATGACGATCTGCCGGAGCTGGGCTTCGGGCTGATGTACCACGGTATCACCTACCCGGATGAGGCCTATTCGGAGGCGACCCGCGGACGGATGACTGCCCGGTTTTGGTACCCGGTCATGAAAAACGGCGTCATCCACTTTCTCCCGCCGGAGGAATGTCCGGGGCAGAAACCTCTGCGGGAGATGCCTATGAAGAGTTTTTCCGCCGATGAGGGCAATTTTATCGGTCTGCGGGAATTTGGGGAGGTGGAGTAAATGGGACTGATGCAGCAGGCCTATGACACCTACTGTGCCATGGCGCCGCAATACGCCGGCATCTACGGCAAGGCGAAGGAGCCGCTGGTTCCTGTTTCGCACCAAATCGTAAACGCAGAGCTGGAGCTCACTCTGGACGCGGACGGTCATCTGCTGGACGCCCGCTCCGTCGAGGCAGAGCAGGCCGCCACCATCATCCCTGTGACGGAGAGCTCCTCGGGGCGAACCGGCAAAGCCCCCGGCGCACATCCTCTGTGCGACCAGATCCAGTTTCTCTCCCCGCTGTATCCCGCCAAATATGAAAGCTATCTGACACAGCTGCACCGCTGGGAGCTATCACCCTACAGCCTCCCCAAGCTCTCCGCCATCGCCCGCTATGTGGAGAGGGGGACAATTGTTGAAGATCTGGCGCAGCGGGGCGTGATCTCCCTGGACGAAAAGGGGCTTCCCGCCAAGGAAAAGCAGATGGTCCGCTGGCGCGTAGAGACAGGCGCGGAAAATGAAACGCCCGCCTGCTGGCAGGACCAGAGCCTCTTTCAAGCCTTTATCGACTACTATGCATCCACGAAATCTGAGAAGCCCGCGTTTTGCATGGTTACCGGCAAAAACGCCCCGCCCGCCAGCCAGCACCCCAAGAAGATCATCAACCTGTGCGCCAACGCCAAGCTGATCTCCGCCAATGACACCAGCGGCTTTACCTATCGGGGCCGCTTCACAGACGATTCGCAGGCCGCGACCATGAGCTATGAGGCGTCGCAGAAGATCCACAGCGCGCTGCACTGGTTGGCGGCGACCCAAGGCGTCTTCATCGGTGGGCGCACCTTCCTGTGCTGGAATCCGCAGGGCATCGAGATCCCCAAACCGCAGGCCGCCTTCCTGCGGCGGAGCACCGCCAAGCAGATAAAATACTCCGACTACCGAAAGGCGCTGTCGGAGACTCTCCGGGGCTGGCAGGAGACGATCCCGCGGGACGCCGGCGCCGTGGTGGCCGCCTTTGACGCCGCCACATCCGGACGCCTTTCCCTCACCTATTACAGCGAGCTTCCGGTCTCTGATTTTCTGGAGCGCCTGCACAACTGGGATGCACTTTGCTGCTGGGAGCATTCCTCCTTCGGCATACAGTCGCCCTCGCTTTCGCAGATCGCGGACTGCGCCTTCGGCACGGTGCGCGTCTCCGACAAGCAGACAAAGCTGGAAACGGACGAGCGCGTCATGCGCCAGCAGGTACAGCGGCTGCTCTCCTGCCGGGTGGACCGGGGCAAAATGCCGGCGGATATCGCCCGCGCTGCGGCGGCCAAGGCGTCCAACCTGCAGATCATGGACGCCGCCCTGCGGGAAACGGTATTGTTCACCGCCTGCGCGGTGCTTCGGAAATACAAATATGATTGGTACAAGGAGGAATGGGGCATGGCACTGGAACCGCAGAAGAAGGATGTCAGCTATCAGTATGGACGGCTTTTGGCCGTGTTTGAAAAACTTGAGCGAGACACCTATGACCCCAATGAACAGCGAGAACCCAACGCGATCCGGATGCAGTCCGTGTTCGCAAAGCGTCCACTCTACGCCAGCCGGATCATCTGGGAGCAGTTGAAAAAGGCGTACTACCCCAAACTCAAGCCCGGCGCCAGAACAAAATACGACCGCATCATCGAGCAGATCATCCAAGAAATTTCCTCCTTCCCGCAGGCGGAACAGGAGGAGGCCCTGAAGGACACCTATCTCTTTGGGTACTATCTGCAGCGCAGTGCGCTGTACACATCCGGCAAGACCGAAAACAGTCAGGAGGAAGAATAAATGAGCAGCTTGCAAAACAAGATCGATTTTGTGGCACTGGTCTCCGTGACCCACGCCAACAGCAACGGCGACCCTCTGAACGGCAATCGCCCCCGCACCGACCTGAACGGCTTCGGTGAGATCTCCGACGTGTGCATCAAGCGCAAGATCCGCAACCGGATGCAGGATCTGGGCGAGCCCATCTTCGTTCAGTCGGAGGATCGGTGCAGCGACGGCTGCGGCAGCCTCAGCGAGCGGGCCTCCGCCGCTATGAAGGGCATCAAGGATCGGGAGGAATATGCCCGGCACGCCTGCGAAACGTGGCTGGACGTGCGTACCTTCGGGCAGGTCTTTGCCTTCAAGGATGCCAAGGGCTTCTCCTGCGGTGTGCGCGGCCCCGTCTCTATCCATCAGGCGTCCAGCCTGTCCCCCGTGGAGATCGAGTCCCTCCAGATCACCAAGAGCGTGAATGGTGAGAAGAAGGAAAAGGGTGAGAACCGCGCCTCCGACACCATGGGCATGAAGCACTTTGTCCGCTTCGGCCTGTACGAGGTCAAGGGCTCCATCAATGTCCAGCTGGCGGAAAAGACCGGCTTCTCCGAGGAGGACGCCGACACGGTCAAGGAGTGTCTGCGTACCCTTTTTGTGAATGATGCCTCCTCCGCACGGCCCGACGGCTCCATGGAGGTGGTGAAGCTGTTCTGGTGGCGGCACAGCTGCAAGGACGGGCAGTATTCCTCCGCAAAGGTCCACCGCTCCGTCAAGGTCGCGCTGCGGGACGCAGGTACCATCCCCACCTCCGCAGACGACTATGTGATCTCGCTGGAGGCGCTGCCGGGGCTGGAGCCGGAGGTGATCGATGGCGTATAGCGAGGAGGACTTCCTACAGCTCTCCGGCTTACAGCATTTCCGGTTTTGCAGGCGGCGGTGGGCGCTGATCCACATCGAGCACCAGTGGGCGGAAAACTACCGCACCATTGACGGCGCGATCCTCCACGAAAATGCCCACGACACGGCCTTTCAGGAGCGGCGGGGCGACCGGTTCATCACGCGGGGCGTCAGCGTCTATTCCGCAGAGTTGGGTGTATCCGGACAGTGCGATGTACTGGAATACCATCGGGGCGCCGCGGGAATCCCTCTCTCCGGGAAAGAGGGCCTGTGGCAGCCGTATCCGGTGGAGTACAAGCGGGGCCGCCCCCGCGAGGACACCGGTGACACCCTGCAGCTATGCGCGCAGGCCATGTGCCTGGAGTCCATGCTCTGCTGCGACATCCCCGAGGGCGCACTCTATTATGGGGAAATCCGCCGACGGGAGCGGGTGTCCTTCACCCCGGAGCTGCGCGCAGAGGTACGAGAGCTGCTGGTGGAGATGCACGAGTTGTACCGTCGGGGCTATACCCCCAAGGTCAAGCCCACCAAATCCTGCAATGCCTGCTCCTTGAAGGAGCTGTGCCTGCCCAAGCTGATGAAAAGCAGAGCCGTCTCCGCGTATCTCCGGGCGGCCATGGAGGAATCACCATGAAGCAGCTTCTCAACACGCTATTTGTCACCTCCGAGGACATTTATCTCTCGCTGGAGGGGGAAAATGTGCTGGCAAACCGAGACAAGACAGTTATCGCCCGCTACCCGCTGCACACGCTGCAAGCCATCGTCAGCTTCTCCTACGCCGGTGCCTCCCCTGCGCTGATGGGCAAATGTGCGGAGGCCGGGATCGGTCTGGCCTTCTGCTCCCCCCGCGGGCGCTTTCTTGCCCGCACCTGCGGCGAGAGCAGCGGCAACGTGCTGCTCCGTCGTGAACAGTACCGCATCGCCGATGACCCCGCCCGCAGCTGTGAAATAGCCCGCGCCATGATCTTCGGCAAGCTATGCAACGGTGCCGCCAGCATCCAGCGTACTCTGCGGGATCACGCGCCCCGCGTAGCGGACTGCGGACTGGAAAACGCCGCTGCCAACATCCGGGATATGCTGCCACAGGTGCTGGCTGCCGCCGACTTAGACACCCTGCGTGGAATAGAGGGCGCTGCCGCCACCGCGTATTTCGGCGTCTTCGACCATATGCTCCTGAACCGGAAGGAGGCGTTTTTCTTCCACGGCAGAAGCCGCCGTCCGCCGCTGGATCGGGTAAACGCCATGCTGTCCTTCGCCTACAGTCTTCTGGCGCACGACTGTGCCAGCGCCTTGGAAAGCGTGGGACCGGACAGCTATGTGGGCTTCCTCCACCGCGACCGACCGGGACGGCAGTCGTTGGCGCTGGATCTGATGGAGGAGCTGCGCCCCTGTATGGCAGACCGCTTTGTGCTGACCCTCGTGAACAATCGGATGCTGCGCCCGGAGGACTTTCAGATGCAGGACAGCGGCGCGGTGCTGCTGTCCGATGACGGCCGCCGGAAATTCCTGAAGACCTGGCAGGAGCGGAAGCGGGACACACTGACCCACCCCTATCTGGGCGAAAAGCTGAGCTGGGGCATGATCCCCTATGTGCAGGCGCTGCTGTTGGCTCGCTGCCTCCGCGGCGACTTGGACGGCTATCCGCCGTTTTTATGGAAGTGACACTATGCTGGTGCTGATCACATACGATGTAAACACCGAGGACGCCGCCGGGCGCAAGCGCCTGCGGCAGATCGCCAAAAAGTGCGTGGACTATGGACAGCGGGTGCAGAATTCCGTGTTTGAGTGTCTGCTGGACGCAGGGCAATGCCGCCGTCTGCAGGCGCAGCTTCTGTCCATCATGGATCCTGAGAAGGACAGTCTCCGCTTTTACTATCTGGGGAAGCAATATGAGAAAAAAGTAGAGCATTTCGGTGCGAAGAGCACCTATCTGCCGGAGGATTCCCTGATCCTCTGACGCACACCGTCCGGCACAGTGGAGGTTACGGTGCGCGGATATCCTCTCTCCCGTCCCCGCGAAGTCCAAGTGACCAGTGATTGCCGGGAGGTTCGCAAGGCTTTTCTCGATGCAACGCCGTTCTTTTCCCGGGTTTCTTAGGATGCCACCCCCGTGTTTTTCCCCAAAAACGCAAAAATTCTACTTATTTATCAAAGATTCACAGATAAAACTGTGCATCTTTGCTGTCGCCCCCCTCGCGGGGGGCGTGGATTGAAATCATGTAAGGTTGCAAATCGCTTGTGATATATCGGGTCGCCCCCCTCGCGGGGGGCGTGGATTGAAATAATGGTTGCTCCTGCATTTTCCATAGCTGTAAGCGTCGCCCCCCTCGCGGGGGGCGTGGATTGAAATGGAATTGTTTTTATCGGTATCGGACAGGGCAAGGTCGCCCCCCTCGCGGGGGGCGTGGATTGAAATATGAGTTTTTCGCTGAATACCTTACTGACAGTGGTCGCCCCCCTCGCGGGGGGCGTGGATTGAAATTTTCCTCGGACTGTTCCAGTATATCATCAAGGTAGTCGCCCCCCTCGCGGGGGGCGTGGATTGAAATTATGACAGAGGAAGCAATCAGACAGGCTATGTCGTCGCCCCCCTCGCGGGGGGCGTGGATTGAAATACAAATGCCCCGTAGAGCGACTTTGCAAGGGTAGGGTCGCCCCCCTCGCGGGGGGCGTGGATTGAAATCATGCTCTTTTCAGAGAGTTTCATTTCACGCTTCGTCGCCCCCCTCGCGGGGGGCGTGGATTGAAATACGGTGAGGAAGTTTTGAAAGGAGCGGAACAATGGTCGCCCCCCTCGCGGGGGGCGTGGATTGAAATATGTGAGACGGTACATTATCCTCACCCATACGCGTCGCCCCCCTCGCGGGGGGCGTGGATTGAAATCGTAAATGACTTCGATAGACTTTGACAATGCCTGTAGTCGCCCCCCTCGCGGGGGGCGTGGATTGAAATATTTCGTGAAGCAGAACGGACACGGCTCTTGTCGTCGCCCCCCTCGCGGGGGGCGTGGATTGAAATCCTACCCAGACATTACAGGCTATACCCCAACGGAAGTCGCCCCCCTCGCGGGGGGCGTGGATTGAAATATATCCCATAGTATGTGTAGCGTCTGGCTTCTGGGTCGCCCCCCTCGCGGGGGGCGTGGATTGAAATCTTAGCGCAATTTATCAAACAGACGGGAAACGCGCCGTCGCCCCCCTCGCGGGGGGCGTGGATTGAAATCAAAAAATGACGAGGCCCCGGCGCAAAGAAATAAGTCGCCCCCCTCGCGGGGGGCGTGGATTGAAATGATGGGATATTGTTTCTGACTGTCACAGTTTCGCATGAGTCGCCCCCCTCGCGGGGGGCGTGGATTGAAATAAGTAGTTGTTTTTCCTCCCCGGATAAGCTGTCAAGTCGCCCCCCTCGCGGGGGGCGTGGATTGAAATCTGAATGTTGGGCGGTTTCCGGTGCCCATTAAGAATGTCGCCCCCCTCGCGGGGGGCGTGGATTGAAATTTACGATACAGAGCAAATGAGCCGGTTGATCGATGTCGCCCCCCTCGCGGGGGGCGTGGATTGAAATCATCCGCATTTTATCACAACATCGGAGAGGAGAGTCGCCCCCCTCGCGGGGGGCGTGGATTGAAATGGTAAATGTATGTGTGGGTCCGCCGATTTTTCCAAGTCGCCCCCCTCGCGGGGGGCGTGGATTGAAATAAGGGATTCCACGCCTGTGAAAATCCGCTGGATACGTCGCCCCCCTCGCGGGGGGCGTGGATTGAAATGTTTTCGGCTCCGCGCAATAATCCCGAACGTAGTGTCGCCCCCCTCGCGGGGGGCGTGGATTGAAATACACAGGAAGAACAAAGACGATTATGGAAGGAGTTGTCGCCCCCCTCGCGGGGGGCGTGGATTGAAATCTAAAGTAGAAAGCAAATCGGCCATTTAATCACCGTCGCCCCCCTCGCGGGGGGCGTGGATTGAAATCTATCTTATCTTGACCAGATTTTGGAACATCTTGCGTCGCCCCCCTCGCGGGGGGCGTGGATTGAAATTCCCGGATTTAGAACCCTTGCCAGCAGCACGGGGTCGCCCCCCTCGCGGGGGGCGTGGATTGAAATCTTTTCTTTTTGGTGTGTGTGGGTTTGTTCCTTCGTCGCCCCCCTCGCGGGGGGCGTGGATTGAAATACGTGAAACAAAATGGATGCGGGAGCCGGAATCGGTCGCCCCCCTCGCGGGGGGCGTGGATTGAAATTTTAGCGGAGGCGGAACATCTCAAGGCCACAGACGTCGCCCCCCTCGCGGGGGGCGTGGATTGAAATCGGTTCGTGAATGCCTGGATTTCCAGGGAGCAGGACGTCGCCCCCCTCGCGGGGGGCGTGGATTGAAATTGCAACCTTCCGATGCCACAGTGGCAAATTCCCAGTCGCCCCCCTCGCGGGGGGCGTGGATTGAAATACTTCGTCAACAAAACGCGCGGTGAGTCTCGCAGAGTCGCCCCCCTCGCGGGGGGCGTGGATTGAAATAGATCCATCGGAAGGACGAAAGCGGCCTTTACGTTATCGTCGCCCCCCTCGCGGGGGGCGTGGATTGAAATCACAATGCCGTTGCTGTAGGCTTTGTCTACGTCGTCGCCCCCCTCGCGGGGGGCGTGGATTGAAATCTCAGGGAGGGCCGCGCCGAAGATCAGCTTGCGTGGTCGCCCCCCTCGCGGGGGGCGTGGATTGAAATACCACCGGCACGGAAGACGAGCCCATTACATCCGTCGCCCCCCTCGCGGGGGGCGTGGATTGAAATGCGCAGTGCGCTTTTTCTGCATGCAATCGTAGTCGTCGCCCCCCTCGCGGGGGGCGTGGATTGAAATTCCATCAACCCGGGCCAACTTGGCATCAACGATACGTCGCCCCCCTCGCGGGGGGCGTGGATTGAAATGTCAATAAGTATTTGCGTGTATTTGTTGTTGCAAAGGTCGCCCCCCTCGCGGGGGGCGTGGATTGAAATCATGTCACGACCTGTAAGGTCACGATAAAATAAACGTCGCCCCCCTCGCGGGGGGCGTGGATTGAAATAACGCCATTGTTGGTTTTATCTTTAACACGTTAAATAGTGTCGCCCCCCTCGCGGGGGGCGTGGATTGAAATCATTTCGTGGCCCGTAAGGTCACGATAAAATAAGCGTCGCCCCCCTCGCGGGGGGCGTGGATTGAAATTGGCTGGATAACTGGCAATGTTTCCGGCCTTGGGTCGCCCCCCTCGCGGGGGGCGTGGATTGAAATTCTTGGTGTTCTTCTGTCATCGTTTCGGCTGTTGAGTCGCCCCCCTCGCGGGGGGCGTGGATTGAAATATCCTGTCCCCTGGAACAAGTATGAAATCGGTTATGTCGCCCCCCTCGCGGGGGGCGTGGATTGAAATCTTCGAATAACGGGGGCCCCGGCGCAAAAACATAGTCGCCCCCCTCGCGGGGGGCGTGGATTGAAATACGTCTTCCGGGTCCCAACCTACTATCTATTATGTCGCCCCCCTCGCGGGGGGCGTGGATTGAAATGACACTGTTATTCAGCTTTTGCGGTCTTGTGTTGGTCGCCCCCCTCGCGGGGGGCGTGGATTGAAATCACAGCTAAACGCAAATCTTCATACTGATAACCGGAGTCGCCCCCCTCGCGGGGGGCGTGGATTGAAATTTTGATGGTCACTACCACCGGCCATTTGCGCAACGTCGCCCCCCTCGCGGGGGGCGTGGATTGAAATTTTTTGTTGGCGTTTCTTCTCTTCGCGCTGTTTCGTCGCCCCCCTCGCGGGGGGCGTGGATTGAAATATAGGTATACCAAACATTATAGCCAGTAACGGTGTCGCCCCCCTCGCGGGGGGCGTGGATTGAAATGACAGATAAGGCGAGGAAAAAGAAGTCATATATCAGTCGCCCCCCTCGCGGGGGGCGTGGATTGAAATACCAAGAGAAGTAAGCAGTGCAGCCATATAGAATCACGTCGCCCCCCTCGCGGGGGGCGTGGATTGAAATCTCCCCGGGGCCACGATCAGAGCGGGGGGCCCGCTGTCGCCCCCCTCGCGGGGGGCGTGGATTGAAATATTATCATTTCTATGGGAAATGTGCTACCCCCCGCGTCGCCCCCCTCGCGGGGGGCGTGGATTGAAATTAATCTGGATGTTGCTACCACGTTTCCCGGCTCTTGTCGCCCCCCTCGCGGGGGGCGTGGATTGAAATAATTTAAGGCTCTTACTTCTTCCGGTTCTCAGCGTCGCCCCCCTCGCGGGGGGCGTGGATTGAAATTGGTTGTTGTTGGTCGTGTGGCTCGTTCTTCCGGCAGTCGCCCCCCTCGCGGGGGGCGTGGATTGAAATTTTTTTTCCTTTGTTCTTCTTTCTTTTTGTGTTGTTGTCGCCCCCCTCGCGGGGGGCGTGGATTGAAATATCTGAACGCCAACAATAGTATACATAATATTAAGTCGCCCCCCTCGCGGGGGGCGTGGATTGAAATGATTTAGTATAACTTATTTTACCATACGGGGACAGGTCGCCCCCCTCGCGGGGGGCGTGGATTGAAATCCAATTAATGCTTGTACCGCATCAAACATACCAAAGTCGCCCCCCTCGCGGGGGGCGTGGATTGAAATCAATGATAGCCCAAAGCAGGCCGAAAAACTGAGACGTCGCCCCCCTCGCGGGGGGCGTGGATTGAAATAATTCAAGGCTCTTTCTTCCTCTGGTGCTCAGCCAGTCGCCCCCCTCGCGGGGGGCGTGGATTGAAATCACAGTAAGCCGCAAATCCTCATACTGATAACCAGGTCGCCCCCCTCGCGGGGGGCGTGGATTGAAATATAGGTGTACCAGACATTGTAACCGGTAACGGTGTCGCCCCCCTCGCGGGGGGCGTGGATTGAAATCTTTGCCTGCATTTTTATTTTCTGTAAACTTACCGTCGCCCCCCTCGCGGGGGGCGTGGATTGAAATATCGATAAATATACAAGACTTTTCCGGAAAATCGTCGCCCCCCTCGCGGGGGGCGTGGATTGAAATTTTCTAATTCTTGGCCTTATATCGTCATCGGTCTTGTCGCCCCCCTCGCGGGGGGCGTGGATTGAAATATCACGTACCTGGGAAGCTGTTGTATATCCTGATTGTCGCCCCCCTCGCGGGGGGCGTGGATTGAAATTTGCGATACAGCGGCAGATTCTTCAGCCAAAGCGTCGCCCCCCTCGCGGGGGGCGTGGATTGAAATACAATATTAATGGTGGTTCCCTTGGTACTATTACGTCGCCCCCCTCGCGGGGGGCGTGGATTGAAATTCTTGGTCCTGTTACTATTATTTTTACGTTCCCCCTGTCGCCCCCCTCGCGGGGGGCGTGGATTGAAATTGGTTGGATAACTGGCACGGTTTCCGGGCTTGGTGAGTCGCCCCCCTCGCGGGGGGCGTGGATTGAAATAATAAGATTAGTACAAATACTGATAATATCGCAAAGTCGCCCCCCTCGCGGGGGGCGTGGATTGAAATAAAGCCAGCAGGAACAGCGCCGATTAACGCTTGGTCGCCCCCCTCGCGGGGGGCGTGGATTGAAATCGGTATCTTACGTTTAGCCCGTCTTTTCCGTTGCGGTCGCCCCCCTCGCGGGGGGCGTGGATTGAAATGGTAAGCCAGTCAACAGCAGATACGATGACGGAAGAGTCGCCCCCCTCGCGGGGGGCGTGGATTGAAATCCTTCGTATTAAAAGACTTCATCTGAACGCCAAGTCGCCCCCCTCGCGGGGGGCGTGGATTGAAATTTTTCTTTCTGTGTTGTTCCTTCTTTCGCGTCCCCGTCGCCCCCCTCGCGGGGGGCGTGGATTGAAATGCTGTCGTATGTTAAAATAAGTCATACTTAATTAGTCGCCCCCCTCGCGGGGGGCGTGGATTGAAATGGTCATGTTTCCGTGTATGTCCCTATTACGTCTTGTCGCCCCCCTCGCGGGGGGCGTGGATTGAAATATTTTAACATACGACAGCGAGTTTGTCAGTGACAGTCGCCCCCCTCGCGGGGGGCGTGGATTGAAATCGCATGTCGGTGATGTTGTTCGCGGTTTTGCGTAGTCGCCCCCCTCGCGGGGGGCGTGGATTGAAATACCAAGACTGGTAAGCAGTGCGGCCATCAAATCAGTCGCCCCCCTCGCGGGGGGCGTGGATTGAAATTTTTTCGATCCCCCGTTATCGCTTATATGATGGTGGTCGCCCCCCTCGCGGGGGGCGTGGATTGAAATAGTTCTTTGGCCTGCTATGGGCTATCATTGGGGGGTCGCCCCCCTCGCGGGGGGCGTGGATTGAAATTTAGCGTTCCTAAGATCAACATCAGGTTCGGGGGGTCGCCCCCCTCGCGGGGGGCGTGGATTGAAATAAAAATATGTTAATCCCTATAAACTTATTTTTGTGTCGCCCCCCTCGCGGGGGGCGTGGATTGAAATTGTAATATTTCTGGTAATTCCGTTTCCGGTCTTAGTCGTCGCCCCCCTCGCGGGGGGCGTGGATTGAAATTTTTCCTACCGCTGATCCCCTGCTTGTTTCTTCGGTCGCCCCCCTCGCGGGGGGCGTGGATTGAAATTGGGACGCTATGGGTCCTGTTACTATTATTTTTACGGTCGCCCCCCTCGCGGGGGGCGTGGATTGAAATCCATCATTTTTTGGAGGTGTTTTTTTGGTAGACGTCGCCCCCCTCGCGGGGGGCGTGGATTGAAATTAGTTCTGTATCGGGTGTTATGTTTACGGCATCCGGTCGCCCCCCTCGCGGGGGGCGTGGATTGAAATATATTGTCATTGGCCTGATGGGGGTGATTTTGGTAGTCGCCCCCCTCGCGGGGGGCGTGGATTGAAATCTTTGCCTGCATTTTTATTTTCTGTAAACTTACCGTCGCCCCCCTCGCGGGGGGCGTGGATTGAAATATTTTACGCCGCATGTTGGCGATGTTGTGCGCGCGTCGCCCCCCTCGCGGGGGGCGTGGATTGAAATAAGAATGCTTTGGCTGCTGAATCTGCTGAGTTGTCCGTCGCCCCCCTCGCGGGGGGCGTGGATTGAAATTGTTATTGTTTCCGGTGTTGAGTGGATGCAATCCAGTCGCCCCCCTCGCGGGGGGCGTGGATTGAAATCCGCAAGAGCTGGCTGGGCCGCAGATCGTCCGCCCGTCGCCCCCCTCGCGGGGGGCGTGGATTGAAATAATACACAGTTCGGCGTAGGCGGCGAAGGTCTCACGTCGCCCCCCTCGCGGGGGGCGTGGATTGAAATACCCAAACTGGTAAGCAAAGCGGCCATCAAATCAGTCGCCCCCCTCGCGGGGGGCGTGGATTGAAATGTGTGGGATAACCGTGATTTTAAAAATATGGACAGTCGCCCCCCTCGCGGGGGGCGTGGATTGAAATATCGATATCAAAGGTCTGGGAAAAAAAGTAAACAGTCGCCCCCCTCGCGGGGGGCGTGGATTGAAATGTTATTATCGGAAATGGAAAGAAGTGTCGTTATTGTCGCCCCCCTCGCGGGGGGCGTGGATTGAAATGGTCTGCATAACACCTCCTTTCAATATGTTTCAGTCGCCCCCCTCGCGGGGGGCGTGGATTGAAATTTGTTTTTTGCTTTTGTTTTGCCCTTGTAATTCGTCGCCCCCCTCGCGGGGGGCGTGGATTGAAATCCTTCGGTTCTTTTAGCCTTTGCGGCTGTTGCCGTCGCCCCCCTCGCGGGGGGCGTGGATTGAAATCTGGCTTCCGTCTTTATCAGGGGTCTAATAGTTGTCGCCCCCCTCGCGGGGGGCGTGGATTGAAATTTGCGAAACGGCGGCAGATTCTTCAGACAAAGCGTCGCCCCCCTCGCGGGGGGCGTGGATTGAAATGTCTCGTTTTTGCTGATAAGTTCTTGTCTTTTTGTCGCCCCCCTCGCGGGGGGCGTGGATTGAAATGGTAGTGAACACATTGTAGCCAGTTACCTTCGTACGTCGCCCCCCTCGCGGGGGGCGTGGATTGAAATGTCTTTTTACGATAAGGAATGGCTTATTGAATATGTCGCCCCCCTCGCGGGGGGCGTGGATTGAAATGTAACTTCTTATCAATATCAAAGGTTTGGGAAAAAGTCGCCCCCCTCGCGGGGGGCGTGGATTGAAATGACACTGTTATTCAACTTCTTCACTCTTGTGTCGGTCGCCCCCCTCGCGGGGGGCGTGGATTGAAATAGAAATTCGTTAATCCCTATAAACTTATCTTTGTTGTCGCCCCCCTCGCGGGGGGCGTGGATTGAAATCGTGCTGTTTCTTCTTGGCGCGGTGCTGTCCGTTGTCGCCCCCCTCGCGGGGGGCGTGGATTGAAATCCGGCTTCCGTCTTTATCAGGGGTCTAATAGTTGTCGCCCCCCTCGCGGGGGGCGTG